>Ga0208055_1000001_pt1 | contig 173906 bp, 162 predicted proteins | sample DeeseametaMP2159_FD_184174 | JGI IMG/M metagenome (GOLD analysis project Ga0208055, IMG submission 184174) | Marine microbial communities from the Deep Pacific Ocean - MP2159 (SPAdes) | ecosystem: Environmental > Aquatic > Marine > Oceanic | place: Southwest of Acapulco, Mexico, North Pacific...
TGGGAAGCCATATATCATATCCATATTTCGGATCAAGTGCTTTATAATCCAAATAATTAGCAGTAAACCAATCCACGAGCCATTCTCGATATGATTTTCCCACACTGTGATTGGTTAACAATTGGTCAAATGCGCTCCAACTCTGCATGGCATTACCCCCGGCATTGAGCTGGACAAATTCTTTGATCGCCCCATCTCCCAATTGTTCCACATAATAGACTGTAAATAAAGATGCCATGGCATAATGGGCTGCATCGGTCACCCATGCCCACCCAATTTGATCTGCCTGATTTAAATAATGCCCATGAGAAATATAATTACCCCCACAGACAATGGTGGCCATTTCACTCAATCCCTCATTGAATTGAACTGTTTCATATTTATCATAATTATAATGGATTAAATGCTGCAATTCATGGGATAATGTACCTTGGACGTAAGACACACTTGAGTGCGTATCTAAATAAACAATATCTCGTTGATTGCTTCCAGATTGATTGGTTTGATCTTGTCCTGTGAAATATCCGCCTGCCCCAGAGAAAATATCCGCAAATAAAAAATCTACAATGCCATCGCCGTCGTAATTTGGCGGTGATCCAAAATATTCCAATTCTAAATCGTATATGCCTTTAGAGGAATCTCGGGAACCTGCTGGCGTACTTTCTTCCAACAATTTTAAGTAATCTGCTGCCAGTGATGCGGATATATTTGATGAACTTGATAGTTCGACTGTATCCGCCCAAATGGCTGTGTGACTCCCCTTTGCCAGCATTTCTGCTACCACTTCCTCACTTTTCGTCCCGCCGGACCCGTCGTCAACCATCACCCAAAATTTTTGAATATCTCCCACATTTGAAGATTTATAACGGACCGGTGGAATTTGCATTCGGTCATACACATCCGGATATTCCGATTTCATTCTCGCCATGTGGTTTTCCATAAACTCCTCAGTAATCGTTGGAACCGCACACAACGGTAGAATCGGTGCCTCTTTTATATAATCAATGGGACCGGAGCTTATGGTGGCCCGACGATCCTGAGCAGGAATCAGACTCATGGATATACTTATGATCAATATGGCTATGTATTTATTCACAATGGGGTTACCTCGAGGGCGCAAAATTATAATTTATCATTCCCTGAACCAACTTGTTATTTTGTTTTCTCTCTCGGGAGCCTCTCATCCATATCCGCAACCACATATGCCATAACAGCCATGGTTGCCACACATCGATTAAATTCATCCTGATCTAGTTTATCCCAAGTATCCGCATTGGTGTGATGATACCAAAAATATTTAGAACCCTCAACTCTCAACCCCATACCGGGAACTCCTTCACGCATGATCGGTCCAATATCAGCTCCACCACCGCCTTTCGTAATAATACCAGATTCTATTGGTGTCAATAGGGTACCAATATCCTGCAATATGGCTAATGCATCATCAGTTCCACTAAATCCAAATCCACTGGGTTTAAATACGCCCGCATCGGATTCTATAGCTAAAATATGGTTATCCAATGATGCCTTATGGGCATCCCTATAGGCGTTGCCACCCCGTAATCCGTTTTCTTCATTTGTCCATAAAACCACCCGAACGGTTCGCTTTGGACGAAGACCCAAATCCTTCATCAATTTTACCGCCTGCCAAGCAGCAACACATCCGCCGCCGTCATCCATGGCGCCCTGACCTACATCCCAGGAATCAATATGGCCACCCATAACAATCACCTCATCAGGATACACACTACCTTTGATTTCCGCCACCACATTTCTTGAGGGCGAATCATCTTCGTAATGACCTTCCATCTGCAATTTGATTTTAACCATTTGACCTCGGGCTGCCATTCGACCAATCATGGCTGCATCCTCTACCGTAATTGCAGCATGGGGGATTTTTTCTACGCCATCTTTATAATGGCTATTTCCTGTATGGGGCGTATTCATTGAAAAAGGACCCACCGATCGAATAATACTGGCCAGAGCTCCCACCTCCGCTGCCGCAACGGCTCCTCGGGAACGATACTGCACCGTTTTTCCGTAATTGGTAAATGGAACATTAAAAAGGACTATTTTTCCTTTTGCTTCATTGGCTCTTTCCGTTAATTCATCAAAACTTCCCACCACCATAACTTCCGCCGTAATTCCCGATGGTGGTGTACCAATACTTCCACCAAGTCCCAGCATGGCCATATCCTTTTTCCAGGGAGCAATCATTTGAGCTGATTCATTCCCGCGAACCCACTTGGGAACCATTACATGTTCCCCATGAACGTTTTCTAATCCATCCTTCTCCATTTCCGACAGAATCCAGTCAATGGCATTTTCTAAATTTTCACTACCGCTAATCCGAGGACCAAAAGTTTCACACATTTCTCCTAACCGGAGAAATCCCGCCGTATCGGACATGGCCACATCAATCAATTTTTTACCATCTGATTGATATTGTTTTGCAACAGACCCTAAGACTATATCTGATGTACTTGACGAAGGTTCGTGTGATATATCAACAAATCTTATATCTTGTCTCGAAGCTTGTGGCGGTTGACATCCAATGAATATTGGAATTAAGAGGGTAATAAAATATGTTTTCATATGTTCTCCAGAATTAGGTTAAAAATACATTAAATATCATCATTAAAAATGAAATGTCAAAACACCGACCATAATCAATATGAAATAGTTCACCAATACGGCAGCACCTGCATAATCTTTAGCAAATCGCTGACCGAATATTAGTGCAACTAAATTAATTCCACAAAGCAATAGACCATAAAGGAGAAAATCGAAATCATGGTAAATAATGCCGTAGGCAACGCCAATAAAACATAACAATCCACCAGCTCCCTCAAGAATTGTAATAACGATAAGTAATAATGGTACTGTATTTCTGAAAAATGTTTGTGAAAAATGGTCGGTTAAAAAACTAAGATTTCCCTTCCAGTCTGTTACTTTATCCAGACCGGATTGAATAAAACAAATTCCCAAAAATGCACCAATGAGAATTTGAACCAATTCAATGATTGAGTACCCTAATAATGTCATCATTTATTGTCTCCTTCATTAAAAAAAACTTGTGCCTGAGATTTCATCTTTATGGTGAAGGTAACGGAACGATTGAAAGAGAATAAGGATAATAAAAAGAATTAAAAGACTTTCTAAAACCCTTATAAAAAACAAAACCCCATTCCGAAAAATCAGAATAGTGTTTTTACGAGCGAGAGACGAGATTCGAACTCGCGACATCCACGTTGGCAACGTGGTGCTCTACCAGCTGAGCTACTCTCGCGATTAAATAAATTTTTCAATAATCGAAAATTTAAGACGAGATTTCCAGATTTATCGGGACGACATCCACGTTGGTCCCAAATCTTCGGGAGTGTTCTACTCCCGACCCGTCGGGAAGCTACTTATCCGCCCCAATCACTATTAATAATATTGCGGGCGGGCTCTCTCATTAATTTATGGAGAAAAATAACTCCATTTAAGCGGCGCAAAGTTAATGGTGTTTATAAAATCGTCAAACGGGTTTTGGAAAGAATTCCAATCTTTTTTCATTCCGATATAAAATCACGAATGACATGACTAAATAAGCAATATCTCTTAGAATCGTTTCCAATCCAATATTATCACCTGTTTCTGTTGATACAGAAAAACAGCCGCATTCAATACTAATTCCTCTAGCCAGTGCTTGGGAAATGGCAAAGATGAATACAATATTCATCACGATGCACATAATGGCTGCACCATCCACCATGATCCCGGCGATTAAGCAAACGCCTACCAGGAGTTCCAGCCAGGGCAATACCATGGCCATCATATTTTCTAACCCAAAAGGTACCGCATGATAATTACCAATAGCGGTGGCGAAAGCAGCAGGATGAGCAATCTTATCCCAGCTTGCATATATAAATATGATCCCGATAATTAATCGGAAAAAGAAAACAATCTGCACTTTAAAATAGCGTGTCATTCGTCCGACTCACTTGGATATTCCGCTTTTGACCATTCCAGCCAACCCCCTTTAAAGACATACAATTTATTAAATCCAGAATCCTGTAAATCATATGCCAAGTCTTCACTGTCACCACAACCTGGATCACCGCAATAAACCACGAGAGGCGCATTCTTTTCCTGGATTGCTTCAATTGAAAAAATGAGTTCCATTAAAAATGCATTTTTAAGCGCCCCCTGAATATGTCCTGCGGTATAATAGGCATCATCCCTCGCATCCACAAAAAGAATACCACCATCAAAAAGATTTTTTGCTTGGTTCAAAGATATGGCTAAGAGAACCGGATCATTACTTTCAGTTTCTTGTGCAATGGAATCAGCAATCTCTAATTCCGGTGCAATCCATGGAATCGCATCACCCCTAACTAAATTGGAACCAAACCCAATGATACAAGAAAATAATATAAGAAACGCCGCTTGACCGATTGGGGTGCGGATATTCATTAATTTAAACTTTGGAGGCCCTTTTTATCTAAGGTGTTGCAGGTTTTTAACGTTTCATCTACAACAGCCAATAGGGTTTTTTCACTGGCCACACCGCGTCCCAATGGGATTAATGAGTAAAAGGATGTATTAAGCCCATCAAGCAAAGCTGATTTTGATTTTGTTAATCCATCTTTGTATTGGCTTACCATATTTAAAACATTTGGATTATTTTTATATATTTCTTCTAAGGGTCGATTTGGATTCCGTTTTTGCAAGTTATTTAATCTTTGTTCAAAAATGGAAACCGTCATCATAGCACTTGTCACATCTTTGATGGGTTGGGTATTATCCGCAATATCCACGTCAAATCGGCCCACATACTTACCCTGAATGCCAAAACCATATGTAAGCGGCAACCGAGGATCTTGCGATTTTTCAGGACGGGTGCGCGTTGTTTCTCGACTGAGATAAATATAATCTACTTCCGATAAGTCATCCATTGCATTAAATGCCTGGACTCTCGTGGTATTAAATAACATGACCAGCAGATCAACCTGAGGTCTTAATTCTGCTATTTTCATTTTAGCCGATTCAACATAATCCTTTACTTCAATGGCTTTTTCTGCTGCGGGAAGAGCTGTCGTAATACCAAATACACCAATTTTTAATCCATTCTTTTCGATTATTTTATGTGGAATAAAAGCCAATTCTTCTGTGCCGGCTTTTACGATATTTGAGGACATAAAATTCGTGCCAAATGTGGTTTTCATTTCCTGAAGAAATTCATATCCTGCTGCCAGATCAAAATATCCTACGTTATAAATATAATCACCCATCGTTGCAGATGATTCTAAAAGGGTCTTCGCTTTAAGTTTGGATGATGCTTCTTTCCCCACGACAAGGTAGTAGTTATCAAACAATGCATCACCTGCATCTAAAAGAATGGGGTCAACACCACTATCTTTTACCTGACTAATATAAGTAGATCTTCTGGGCAGACCGCCCAGTGGATTGGCCTTTCATCCGCAGGGGTCAAGCTGACCCCGAACATTCGTTGTAACTAATAATGTGATTTCTTTTGCATTAGATTTTTTCTCTGTACAGGAGCATAATCCCAATAGCACAATGACTATAGCGAATGATTTAAAATATTTCATATTTGAATTTATTCCTTTTGGAGTGTGATTCCCAACGGTCTATCCACCGGACGGTTTTGCTGAAAACCCTTTTTTAATTAAAATGGTTAAAACTTTGTCACGGACATTTCCCTGGACCAGAATTTCATGATCTTTTACCGATCCACCCACGCCGCACTTTTTTCTCAATAATTTTCCCAATGCGTTTAAATCTTCTTTGTTTCCTTTATACCCTCGGACAATCGTTACAATTTTTCCACCACCCCTCCGATCTAAATGGACCCGCAAGTCTTGAGTTTTATTGATGCCTGGCGCCTCTCTTTCGGTCGGTTCAGCGGAAAATTCTGGATGGGTCGAATACACAATATTTGAACGATTATTGTTCATAATAGAAACAAATTCAGTCTTGTTTTACTCAAGGATCAAAGGGTTTTTCTGCTTCCATTCCTTTAGATTTACAGAAATAAAAGAGTGCCCATTACTTGCCATGGCAAGAAATATTTGATTGGATCCCTCACTATCCGGAAGAATAGTTAAAGAAGAAAATTGATGATCCCCATTTGAAATTTGGCTTAAATATTCAAAATCATCACCGGGAGTTACTGGGTTTTTATTCTTCATCTTGAAAATGCGGCCTTTTGATGTTAATAGGATAAATCCCATTTCTGATATCCCAAAACGATAATGGACCGTACTCACAACATATTCCGGCATGGATTTCATTGCATCCATCATCATATCTTTACCGGCGGAATTAAAATTGGCTAATGTTTTTTCAAGATTCTTAACCAATGCTGATGAAATCGATTTCCCATCTTTCCCCGGATCCCCCTTTTCTCCTGGATCCCCCTTTTTTCCTGGAGGTCCACTTTCCCCGATTGGACCCATTTCCCCAGGAAGTCCCTGTGGCCCCGGAGCGGATGGTGATGCACAGGCAGCAAACCAAAGTGCAATTGCGACTAATATTATTCTCATGTATTGAACAAAAATTGCCATGCCCTACCCCAGGCCATGGACATGATGATAAACAATTCACTTAAAATAGCCGTTCCAAAAAAGATAATGGCTCTGCGAAGATGCTTATTTTTATACGCATTAATATGGCCAAGTGCATATAACTGAGATGAAAACATCATATAGGTTTCTTCACTGTTCTTCGTGACTTCGAATAGATAATTGGCATATTCAACGGGGTTTTTAAATTGAATAATTCCGCCAAAAAATGTGGCATTTACATCAGGGAGTTCTTCTTGTTCTTGATCATTTCGTAACCGCGGGACAATCACAAGCATCAAGTTTCCTATTGCAAATAATGCGGCAATAAAATAAATAATTACCATGACCACATTAAAATAGGTAATATTAATTTTCAAAAAATGGACAATAAAAAAGACCATAAATACACCCAAGATTGACATGAGTGTAAACGCTTTTTGATCTGTCCTCTGGAGAATATTTTGCTCACTTTGGAGAATTTGAAAAATGGGTGCAATATTACTATGTACATCCGGTGACAAATTTTTAGATCCTTTTGGTTTTCCTAAGTTTGGTTTTTCTTTCGACATAAGTCTCCTTTTGCGTTCTTGCGTGTAAAACAATATAGCAAGAGATTAAGGGTTGTATTCATCATTTTGCAAGTTTCGCTTTAAAAAAAAGCCATCCAATCGTTTGATGGATGGCTTTTTTTTAAAGCGAATTTAATGGCTAAATTAACTTCGAGGACGGGCTTCGTTTACAACAAGCGCACGACCAGAAAGTTCTTTTCCAGTTAATCCTTCGATGGCTGCTTTTGCTTCATCGTCCGAAGACATTTCAACAAATCCAAAACCTTTTGACCGACCGTTGTATCGATCAGAAATGATTTTTGCTGAAGTGACTTCACCATATTCCTCAAATGCACCTTTCAAATCATCTTCAGAAAGATCATAGCTAAGGTTACCAGCATAAATATTCATATCACTTTATTCCTTTAGTTTCATTTATCAATTTTAGGACTCGATTAAATGAACTTCATTAAATCATATAATAAACAAAATGCAGTCATCTCGGGCAAATCCTGATCTTGGAATTTATTACTTTTTTATTGAAGTACAAACCTATGATATAGAACATAATAATATAGACTAAATAGGAATTAATGTGGAGCCGGACGGGATCGAACCGACGACCTCTTGACTGCCAGTCAAGCGCTCTCCCAACTGAGCTACGGCCCCATATTCATGGTGCGAAATTATAGTTTTATTTCAACACCAGACAATTAATTCTTCCGCTCTACCAGTGGTTTTCCCAAAAGATTATCTTTAAAATAAGTAATCATCTTTTTATAAAGATTTTTTCGCGCATTACCGCCGGACATCCCATGGGGACGATTTGGATAATAGAAAATATCCAATTGTTTATCATGCTTCACAAATTCTTCCACCAGCCAGGTCGTATTTTGCGAATGTACATTATCATCACCTGTCCCATGGATAACCAGTAATTTCCCATTAAATCGATCTACATAGGATAAAACCGATGTAGAGTCATACCCGGCACCATTATCCTGTGGCAACCCCATGGAGCGTTCTGTATAAATAGAATCATACAATCGAAAATCCATCACCGGCGCCACGGATACTCCCACATCGAATAAATGGGCATTTTTGGTGAGCATTAGTCCGGTAAAATATCCACCGCCAGACCATCCCCATGCACCAATGCGATTGGGGTCCGCGATCCCTTGTTCTACTAAATATCGTACCCCAGCAGCCGTATCCTTCGCCAGGTACTGAGCCATATCTCCATAACTTAAATTTTTAAATGCTTCTCCCCTGCCACTCATTCCCCGGGCATCCATAGAGAAAATAATAAATCCCTGCTGGACCAAATATTGGTTCCACAAACCGCTCCATCGGTTATTCACGATCTGGGTGCCGGGCATACCATATCCATGAACAATAACCGGGTAACGTTTTCCTTTTATATAGTCCGGCGGATAGGTCAAAATACCATCCAATATGGTGGAACTATCTGCCGTGTTGAAGTGGATAATTTCGGGATAGGACCAATCATAAACCTCAAACTGTGATTTGTCCGTTTCATCCAGAACCATTAGTACGTTTCCATCCATGTTTTTCAGAATATGTTTCGTTGGCGTTTGTATACTTGAATAGGAGTCAATAAAGGCATTGCCTTTTGGCAAAACTTTTATGGAATGTGAGCCTTTTTCTTTGGTTAATAGTTTAAGATTGGTGCCATCAAATTGGATGGAATAAAACCGCGTTTCAAAGACTGATGCTTTATTGGCGGTAAAATAAACAATTTCATTTTCCTCATCTAAGTGTATAATCCTTTTTACTTCCCATTCACCATCTGTGATTTGCTGCACCAATTCACCGGCGGCAGTATGGATGTATAAATGGTGCCATCCAGAACGTTCAGACATCCACACAATATTACCATTTTTTAAGAATTTATAATTTCGGTGAAGTCCGACCCAACCAGCTTCATCCGATTCACTCAGACCGCTAATCGATTTTCCGCTTTTTGTGGCTACCGTCAAAAATTCCCAGTGTTTTTGAAGGCGATTCATCCGCATAACTGTTAATTTTTTCTCCGCTGTCCATTCCATCCACGGATAGTAAGTGTCTTTTACATCGCCAATATTCATTGATTTTCGCCGACCCTTTTTAACATCCACCACGAATATTTTCATGGAAGGATTTGGTTGCCCTGCTTTGGGATAGCGTATTTTTTTCGTGGTTGGATACAATTCCATTTCATCAAACATCGTGAATATGGGTACTTGAGATTGATCTTCTTCCCAATAGGCGATATACCGGCTATCCGGCGACCAGCGATAAGCATCAAATGAACCAAACTCCTCTTCGTAAACCCAACCAAAATGGCCATTTGAAATCACATCCGATCCGTTGGATGTAAGCTGTTTTTCTCGATGTTTTACCAAATCATAACTGTAAAGATTTTGATCTTTGCGGACATACGCAATTTTATGGCCATCCGGTGAAAACTTAACATTGCGCAATTCAGCATTCTTTTCACTGACTTTTTGTATTTTTTTCGATTCAATATCCAATACATGATAAGTTCCATAATGCGAATGTCGCCAGATTCTTTTTCGATCCGAAAGCAATAAGAGTTTATTTCCCGATTTATCAAAACGAAAACTGCTTACTTTTAGTTTTTGCCCCTTAAGATAAAAAGCGGTACTATCTACGAATTCTATCGTATCCCGTTCCGGAAAAGTAACTTTCACAATATCGCCTTTAAATATATCCTTTCCCCAAGTTAAAAAAGCATTTTCATTGGGGAACCAGACCATCATTCCCAAACGAGCATATTTAAATGGTGATTTTCCTTGAACCTGATCAAAAGACAATCGTTTTCCTTCCCCGAAAAGACATGTAGCCAATAACAATGGTATTAGTAATCGAATCATTATGTTAAAGTCCTTTTTATTTTCCTTAATAATTGTGTCATCATTTCGAAATTCATTCGTCCTGTGTTCACATTCCTCGGACTGGGATGGTAACATCCCCATAGTATCATTCCATTCGGTAAAACATATTGTTTATCATGCCCAAAGGGATAATCCTTCATTTTAAGATCAAAATCATGTCGAAAATACTTTAGACAACCATCAAATCCTATTTTCCCTAAAGCCAAAATCACTTTTACTTGTGTCAATAATTCCATTTCTTTTCGGAAGAATGGAGCACAATTCTGTAATTCCGCCGCCGTTGGTTTATCTTGAGGCGGTACGCATTTCAATACGGGTGTCATGAATGTATTCTTCAACTCCAAACCATCATCTAATGCATCAGAATTGGGTTGGTTAGATAAGCCTTCTGCGTGGAGACAATTTACCAAGAACTCCGCGGACTTGTCACCAGTAAAAACGCGGGCAGTTCTATTGCCGCCGTGGGCCGCCGGTGCCAACCCTACAAGTAATAGTTCACCCTTGGGATCGCCATATCCCGGGATGGGTTTCCCCCAATAGGTCCAATCCCTAAACTGTTTTCTTTTTTCTTTGGCCACTTTAGTTCGGAAATCCACAATCCGAGGACAACGATCACAGGTAATAACGGATTGATACAAGCTGGATAATGGTCCCGATTGAATAAGGGGATGTTGGTCAGGTGTGGGATGAAGATTCGCCAATGAAATTCCTTAAATGATGACTGGGAAATTAGATCATTAAATATAAAATAGTAAAGGTACCATTGCTCATTGCGTTTGGGCAGGTGAGACACATAAATTCGCACCCCTTCAATTGAAGGGAAAAAACCATTTTTACTTAAGGATATTATTTTATGGGAATGATGACAACCCTTCGCAATCGAATGCACGTCGTATTGTGGGCGCTTTTAGCATTATTTGTTTTGAGCATGACCATAGGCGGCCTGGTGGGCGGTGCAAATATTATTGATCAGTTATTGGGCCGCGTCAGTCCGTCTGAAGCTATTGGTGCAGTAAATGGATCATTAATCACACCGGATCAATTTAATCAGGCTGTTAATGCACGGATGGAAGCCATCCGCAATTCCGGTGCGCAAATCACTGATCAGCAAATGGATGCAATACGTGAGGAAGTTTGGAACGCATTTATTGAAGAACGATTAACGGAACAAGCCATTGATGATCTTGGCATCACTGTCGGTGATGATGAAATTATTTACCAGTTGGAGCATAATCCGCCCAATGAGATTCAACGGCTATTTTATGCCAATAACGCATTTGACAGGGATACATACAATCAGGCATTGAATACGCCAGGTATGATTGACTGGGAACCCATCGAATCATGGATGCGCCATTTTTATATTCCCCGGTTTAAGCTCCAGCAGTTTATTAATATGTCCGCTATTGTGTCGGATGGTGATGTGAAGAATGAATTCATCAAGCGGAATGTTGATTTTACCATTTCTGCCCTTCATATTACCTCTCGTGCGATTGAAGATGCGGTTCAAAAACCAACCGATGAGGATATGTTAGCAAATTATAAATCACGTCTGGAAGATTTTGAACAGGATGAAAAACGACATTTATCCTACGTTAGTTGGGCAAAAGCACCTAATGCAGAAGACACACTAAACGTTATGGGAGAGATTGAAACCATTATGGCCCAAGCCAGAAATGAACAGGATTTTGTTACATTAGCCAATATCCACACTCAGGATCCCAGCAACCAAGTTTCTCCAGATTCCGGTCGCGGTGGTGATTTAGGGTGGTTTGGAAAAGGTCAAATGGTTCCCGCATTTGAAACAGCCGCTTTCTCGGCTCAAAAAGGGGACGTAGTGGGTCCGGTTCTTAGTCAATTCGGGTATCATATAATCAAAGTGGAAGACTTCCGAAATAAGGGAGAAGAAAAACAGGTAAAAGCAAGACATATTTTACTGAAGGTAAATATGGGACAAAATACACAATCCAACTATCGTAGAAAAGCCACCCTCTTCAGTTATGATGCGCAGGACTATGGATTCTCCGCAGCTCAGGATTCACACAAGGTTCAGTCCATCTCTGCAAAATCCATTGGTGAAAAAGATATATTTTTAGGCACACTCGGACCATTTCGTTCTGCAGTCCGCTGGGCATTTAATGCTGAAGAAGGGGCTATTTCTGATCCTTTAGAAAGTAATGATTATTATGCTGTTTTTTCTCTGGATTCTATTACGCCTGCTGGTGTGGCTCCATTTGAAGAATCAAAAATACAAGTACGCGCTTCCCTTTCAAGGGAAAGGGAAAATAATGCAGCTGAAAAGTTGGCCATTGAATTGAAGGATCTTTTGGATGGGGGTGCATCTTTTGCCTCTTTGAAAAAAGATAATGATAAACTCGATTTGATACCTTCTGATGTGAAAAAATTATCCGGGTCGTTTATTTCTCTGGGCAAATCAGACCAGGTAATAGGCGCATTACTCAATGCCAAATCAGGAAATTTAATTGGACCGGTTAAAACCTTTCGTGGATATGGTATTATTCAACTCAAGAATATCAGTTCCTTTGATTCCACCGCATGGAACCTTCAGAAAGATTTGATTCGACTTGATTTGGTTCGTCAAAAACAAAACCGTATATATCAAAGCTGGATGACTGATTTGATAGACAACGCCGATATTGTGGACAACAGAAAGTATTATTTTTAGATAAATTTTATACGTCCGATAATCATCCCCAAACTGAACGCGCCATTCGGCCAAGTGGATGGCCCGTTTGCTTAGTTAACTTTAGCTTGATATGATGAACGCTTTTCTGCCTAAAGATTAGTGAAGTCATATAGTGAATCATTTCAATTCTTTTGCAGTAAACCAAAACTCTCTTTCAAAATTTTAAACGTATTATAAATATAAAGGGCTTCGGTAACCAACCGAAGCCCCCTACTTATATGCAATTGATTCTTTACATAGTATATTTAGCAATCAAAGAATCTTGGGATTCTTGTTGGAGCAAAGAGAGGTAATTGAATCCCATACTCCGTGATTTTAGTAGCAACTCACAAAGAAGACCTTTAAATGCCTGTCTAATAATAAGAAATGGGTCTGTATGTAATCGCCAAGAAACCCCTTAATTATATCTTAAAATTTGGATTTTTTACAATTTTTTGGCGTATTTGGCTTGAATTTCTTTAAAACTAAATTCAAATGGATGTTCCAAAACTTCCAAATAATATCGTGTATAGGTATCATATATTGATTTTGCTTTGGCTTCACGATGAGAATAAAGCAGTCCCATTATGGCCCAATGGAAGCCGTCATCATCCAAATAATCCCACCGAAGCACCTGCTGTCCCAATTTTCCCAGTTTACGCCATTGGTCGGTAGCTTGATACGATTGACTCAAATTATCGGCAAGACGTTTTGCCTTGCTGCGTATATCCTCTCGAATGTTATCCATCCAACTTTCATTGATATCATCGCATAAGGACCCATTATCATACAACTGGAGTGCCCTTTCCATTTGGGAGAGATCCCCATGGGAGTTTGCATGAACAACGGACATAAAATAGTGGAAATCTGAAAAATGATCTTCATTATAGTCTAAAAAAATATTGTGCTCCTGGGTGTGAATAATACCTTCGAATGGATTCAACATCCGTCTGATTTGAGACATAGCAACATATCGGCTGTTTCCCGCGCTTTTTTGGGGGGAATCAGGCCAAAATTGGGTTCGAATCCGTTGGGGCGCTACACCGCCATCCCCTTTTAAAACAATGAATATAAACAATAGACGTGCTTTTTTAGATACCCAATCATCTGGAGATAATTCTTTTCCAAATTTATATAATCTAAAATGACCAAAACACTGGATGGCAAAATTATGTGTCAAATATGGATTATCCTCTCCGTTTTCATCGATAGCTATCGCGTATCCCAATTGCTTTTCTGTGGCCTCCCCATTCCTTTTCCAGCGAAATCCGATAATGCCTAATGATACAATTAATGCGGCGATACCAAACCCATACCGGCCCCATGATTCAATAAATGATACAGGCGGAGGGTCCATGGGTGGATAATTAATTGTATGCATTTGGATTAACACCCCATTAGAAGCGGATTCTTCTTTTCGAGTTACTATCGTCAATTTCCCTGTTTTCTTACCGATAAACGGTTTGCTTAGACCGCCAATCTTTAAATGTTCGCTGTTGGGAAGGATTGATTGATTTTCTATCTCATAAGTTTCTGCATTGATAGAAACCAATTTAATGGGTGCATTATTGTAGGGCTTTTCCGATAAAGTAAGGAGGAAACGGTTTATTTCATCTGAATATCCAAGTGATATATTCGTATATTCACCCAGTGATTCAAATGTACCTTCTTTTTTTAATTCCAACGTTTTTCGATTGAATTTCCAAAATCCAGTAAAATTACGCCATCCTCGCTCCTGCATTCCACTTTCATTCCCTACACCTCCAAAAATATAAATGCAATTCGGGTCTGGTCCCCTGGAAACGGTGGCACCAAACCTTGGATGGAATTGATCGCCCCACACGGCCAATGTATCCCAGGTGGTACTGACAAAATCAAATTGTCTAATATGGTTCTTTGTGCGGTACCAGCCATACCCACCGATTAAATAAAGTTCATGGGCCTCCATATCATAAAAATGTGCCGGTGTATGGTAATGATTTTTCTCCCCGGGTATCGTGTAATTTGTTTCTTTATTGTTTCCCAGATCGATTGTATAATATTCAGTCCCATTTCCATGAAACCCATATATTTTTTCTTGAATTGAATTATGAAAAATATAATACCCATCCTTTAATCCCATTTTAACATTAGGATATATTTGTATAAAACCATGGATTTCTATATTATATGTTTCAATAATATCTGAAACGAAGGTGAGAATAGCTGGATTTTCCGTTGCGGCAAACACTTCACGGCCGGATAACTTTATTAAATCTTCTAATTGCCAAACCGTATGGGACTCATATTCCCATTGGGTGTTGGTTGCTTCGGCCTGCCGACCCCCGATATGGTCGTAAGCAAATACCCCGGAATATTCGTTGAGCCTCCAATGATGGCGCGGACCAGTCTTATCCGATAGTTTTATACCTTTTAAGGTCATACTGGGTACATCCTGTGTGTCGGGTGTATGACCAAATATGATGCGGATATCCTGTTCATTCAGCATGGGAATCCTTATCACACGAACAATGTCATTGTTTAATACCATTCTCACTTCATCGAATAGCATATTATAGGTAACGGATAAATGAAACCAATTCAATGGCGTTAATTCCGATTTAGGTATTGGTATAGATATCATACTTTCGAATTCTTGAAAACTGAGTTCCAAATAAGTTGTATCGGGGTGTTTAAAATCTACATTAGACAATAGACTTATAGGCAGGGAATCTGCCTTGAGTTGGAAAATAAATCCAAATGGCTTGGGATTCCTCAGGGAAAAGTCGAAAGAAAGGGTAAATTCATTTTCAAAATGAATCGGATCCTCAAAGGATATATCTAAAGACGAAAATTCGCCATTTTCAACAAAATCATACTTATTATAAAAACGGAGGCCGGCACTATAGTCCTGACCCATCAGTCCTGGAAAAAGAAAGATCACCGCCAGAATGCTCCATCTTAAATTCGTCTTAAAATCGATAATAATAGACCTTAATAATTTCTTAAATTTCATCATATCAGAGGGAATTTGGAGATAAAATATTAATAATTCAAGAAATTAATTGGGTACCCTTAAAAAGGGTATGAGCGTATTATTTATATCTTAATTATGCTACTTATATATATCCTTCCGATCATCTACTTTCCATATGTTTACAATTTTATTCTTATCGTGAATATAAGAAACAATTAGATAGTTTCGCTGACGAATTCTATATTTGAAATCAAGTCCAGAAAGTTTTTTTACACCATGGGGCCTTGGTTTTAGTGTCCAGAATTAACAAATAGTCTCAATTCTAAAATGCAAGATTGAAATATATAGTGAATGATGGAGAATGGTTCATTCTCCAGTTAGGGGTTTAATTTAGCTTTGGCTCAATTCGGGTTCGAATAATCCATGCAGAAGGATATCCGGATTTCACCAATGTTTGGCGCAGTGATTCCGCATGACGGCGGTCTATAAAATTCCCCATGCGTACTTTATAATTGGGTGCTTCAAAGACAATATAAATTTCTTCGGCGTAACCTTCGGCTAATGTCTGCCGCAATTGATCCGCATTCTCTCGAGTGCGGGTGGCCAAAACCTGCACACGAAACCCCTCAACAATGATCTGGGTCGTGTCGGTTCTATTCTCTGGTTTCTCCTTTTCCATGTTCGGCATCAAGGGCGAAATAATCATAGGCCACCTGGGCTCCGGATCATTGAGTTTATCCGGATCAAAGTCATTTTTATTTTCCTGAGCTAAACCTATACCCATGACACAAATGACTAAAAAGTATTTCATAGCGTTCGAACATCTTCTGAAGGAATCCACCCTTTTTTTCCATCCAACAGAATCACTTCAACCCAACCAGGTTGGGATGTGGAAATATCTACTTTCGTTCCTTCATGAATTCGAAATACCACATTTTCCCCCCGGGCGATGGGGGCAGATCGTACATCCACCACCGATGAAATTACAATGGCGGCCTGATCTTCTGACACGGCCCAATATTTATCCAGCATAATCCACCCAGTAGCGATAACAGCCGTAATCAAAACACTTTGGATTAATCCATCAATTTTCCCAAAAATGAACCCATTATTTCGGATCATATAGAGTACCCCGAGTCCCATAAATAGAATGCCGCCAATGGTGAGCAAATCCAGAATGGTTAATTTCTCGATGATGGCTCTATAAAAAGCAACCAAAAAGAAGTCGTCCGGCGGCTGAATTCGATCCCTTACTTGGGCTTGAACATAATTCAAATTATAATTAATATCCTGATCTCTGGGCGAAAGAATATGGCCTTTTTCGTATGACCAAATTGCCTGTCCAATATTCCCTATTCGAAAGTAAGCATTCCCAAGATTCAAGTATAAATCCTCGTGGGAAACCTGTGCGGACAATTTTTCGTATGCACGAGCTGCCGCCTCAAATTGCTCTGTTTCAAAATACCGATTGGCCCGATTAAATAAGGAATCCGGTGATTGGGCAAAAAGAGAGGCAGAAAAAATCATAAGTATCATGGATCCTCTCATGCCAATGCCTCATCAATCTTTTTTAATATATCTCCCACTTGAGATTGGAGTGCATCCTCTGACTCCGATGCATGTGGACCGAATCTTCCGGCGTCACATAATTGGGTCACAGCCACAATTTCCCCAATCAATTCTGGAGATACCCGACCTTCCAACGCCATTTCGAGGGCTAACGGATCCAAATTTTCTGAAGATAAAAATAATTTTGATTGAAAATATCGGTAAATGATCATGGATGTATGGGCAAAAATATCTTCTTGTGGCTTTGATAAATCTTTCATGGCCAACCTTAAGGCACCTTTTGATTTTCGAATATCAGCCGTGGAAATCCGATTTTCATTCATCTTGGAAAATATACCGGGAAAAACAAATAATGCCACCGCTATCACATAGGTGGTCCATACCCAAATGGGTATGGACTGCTGCCCTTTTTGGCGCCACTGGGGCGATTGCCTCCGGATATAACGAATATCATCCCCAATCATGGTAACATCTTCTCGGTTGAATCGGGTGGATGCAATCATATTTTTATTACCGGGAGAAACGGTAATGGGTACAGAGTTAGACCGAGCCGTAATAAATTTTTCAACCTCAGGATTAAAATAGGTTAATGTGACTGGATGTAAACGGAAATTGCCCGCTGATCTTGGAATTAAGATATAATCCAATTGCTGCTCACCGGTTAAATCATCCCTGAATTCATCCCGTTTGAAGGATAACGTGGGCGGAAATACTTCCATATTTTGGGGAAATGAAATTTCACCCAAATTAAATTGATTGGGATTGCCCGTCCCCTTCACCCGAACTTTATAAGTAATGGCTTCATTCACTTTAACATTTGGTGTATCCACCCAGGATTCGATTTCAAACTGCCCCACTGCACCGGTGAAATCAGCAGGTGCTTCCTTCGGATAAGGGGAAACGTCGATAAATAATGAATCAGATAGAATAAACTGGCGCTGGGTTTCCCGAAACATGGAATTGAAAAAAGGATCATCAAATACACCGCCAGGACGTTTTCTATTGGGCTTATCTACATTGCACGTAACCGTCATAGGTGCAATGGTTAATCGTCCTGTTTGGGTGGGAAACATGGCCGCTTTATATAAAGTTGCAACCTTATACCCCACTCCTTGAATCTGGGTATCCCTGAATCGAACCGTTTGAGTTACGCGAAGATCTTCATTCCAGAATCCCACACTTTTGGGGTATTCTATATTTTCGATGGATAAATTGACGCGGGTAAACAAGCGGTAGGTCACCGTCACCTGCTCCCCGGGATATGCCTGTTCTTTATCTGGCTTTGCTTCAATAAACAGATTGGCCATTTCAGACCGTCCTGCACCTTTCTGAACCTGAATCCCGATGGGATTCGTTTGATATGTTTGTTTTCCAATGATCACAGCCAATGATGGAATATTAAGTTTGCCGTCTTTTATGGGCAATAAGGTCCAACTCAAACTACGTGAACTGGTCATGGCACCATTCACCCATTGAATATTGGTTTGCTGGGCTGGTCCGCTTACAATTTTAAAATGCTTTAAAATAGGTGAAATATTCACATTTGGGATAGCGTCTGCATTTACAGCCACAATTTTAAATCCCAATGTTTCATTTTTGGAAATACGATTTACATCCACAGATGCCGTCACCGTCACTTGACTCCATAAAAATCCAATCAACAAAAGGGATTGAAGTGATCTGTATATAGCTATCTTGTTCAAACTATCACCAATCTTTTGCCAGTTTTCGGGATTTTGACCGGGAAATTTGCTGCTTTTGCATTATTTTTTCATCCTGTTTTAATGCATCTAAAATACTCTCAGCCTGCTTCAAATCCTGAGACTTTTCTTGCTCAGAATCTTTTTGCTCCTGGGACGCCTGTTGCTCTGGATTCTGCTCTTGTTTTTCCTGTTGTTCTTCTTCTTCTTTTTCCTCTTCTTCTTGCTGCTCTTGGTCTTTTTTATCTTGATTTTTTTCTTCTTGTTCTTGTTTTTCTTTTTCCTGATCTTGTTGATCTTGCTCTTGATTCTCCTCACTATCCTTATTCTGATCCTGTTCCTGTTTTTGTTGATCTTCCGGTGGTTTCTCCTGATATTTTAAAAATTCATAATTGAATTTCGCATCTTTATCTTCAGGATTCAACTCCAGCGCTTTTCTGTAAAAAGCCAATGCTTCCTCTTTTTTATCATTTTTGAAAAAGGTATTCCCCAGATTATACATGGCTTTTGACTGCAATTGGACATCATGAGATTTCAAGGATTGCTCAAAACCATGCTTGGCCGTTTCCATATCCCCTCGCTGAAAAGCAGAAGACCCGCGACCAAATTGTGCCTGAGGATTGTTTCTATTGTCCATCAACACCGATTCATAATAATCCTGGGCGGCATCATATTCCTGGCTTTGATAATGGGTGATGCCTTTATCCTGGCCAAAAACCACAGCCAAAGCAACAAATCCTGCAATATATCCTTTATTGCACAAATCGACCCCGCCACTCTTCTTCTTGTTTATTTCGGGTAGGCATGAGCATTCCTGCCAACATAAGACCGATTGATAACACAGCAAATGATTGATATCGATCTTCATATTCTGAATAAATATGGGATTTTAGGGTGCGTTTTTCCATAGAATCAATGGCGGCCATAATGGTTCGAAAATTGGCCGGTTTATTATCAAAGCGAACATAAGTGCCATTGCCTGCATTTGCAATGTCCCGTAGAATCGTTTCATTCATAATGGATGTAATCAATTTACCGCTGCCATCTCTTTTATAGCTTCGAATCCCTTTTTTGCCTTTAATGGGTATCAAGGAACCGGACAATGTCCCCACGCCCACCGTATGAATAATCATGCCTCGACCGGATGCTTGTTTTGCTAAATCAATGGCCTGCCCTTCATGATCTTCCCCGTCACTCACGAGCACCAATACTTTATATTTGGAGTCATCTTCCGTAAAAGCAGATAAACCAGTTTGCAGTGCAGAACTGAGGGCAGTTCCCTGGGTGGGAATCATTTGAGTATCAATCTGATCTAAAAACAACCGGGCCGCTTCATAATCCGTCGTGAGGGGTAAATACATATGACTGGATCCGGCAAAAACAATTATTGCCACCCGGTCGCCCTTCAATTGGCGAATCATCTGTGAAATTTCAAATTTGGATTTTTCCAGACGGCTGGGTTTCACATCTTCCGCATTCATACTGGTGGATACATCAATGGCAAAGACCAGGTCCACCCCTTTGCGATCTACCGGTGCTAATCGAACGCCAATCTGAGGTCCGGATGTGGCAAATACCAATGCAATCAATGATAAAAACATCAATCGTTTTTTCCAGTTAAACCGGTTAGCATCAAATTTATGGAGTAACCGAGCCCGAAGATGATTGTCCGTATCCGGAAGAATAGTATGCTTCCGGCTTTGAACCGTCCACAATATCCACATGAGGGTTAATGGGATGTAAAAATAAAGAATGAATGGAAACCGAAATTCAATCATAAACGCCGCCGAAATAATGTACGATCCAGGGTTTGACCGCCCATACCAAATATTAAAGCAGGAATCAAAAACCATCCGAATAATTCTTTATACCGAGTGTATTCTTTTATTTCAATTTCTGTCCGTTCCAGTGCATCTATCGTTTCATACACTTGTTCGAGACCGGCAACATTGGTGGCTCTAAAATATTGTCCATCTGTGCGTTTGGCTATGGACTTTAGTGTTGCTTCGTCAATCTCGTTCCGGATATAACCCCGACCCGGGATGAATGATACATCTTGATTGGTTCCCGCTCCAATGGTGTAGATTTTAATGTTAAAATTGGATGCCAAATCTGCCGAAGTGAGGGGGTCTAACTCGCCTGCATTATTACTGCCATCCGAGAGTAAAATCATCACCTTACTTTTGGCATCACTATGGCGCAGCCGATTTGTGGCATTGGCAATGGCCATTCCGATGGCTGTTCCATCATAGGATTGTTCTGCCACATTAATCTCATCCATGAGAGACAGCAACACATCCTGATCCACCGTTAAGGGACATTGAATGAAGGATTCACCGGCAAACACCAACACACCAATTCGATCCCCGCTTCTAGCATTAATAAAATCTTTGGCCGTTTTCTTCACCGCTTCCAGACGATTGGGAGAGAAATCTGTGGCCAGCATGGATGAACTGATATCAATAACAAGGATAATATCAACCACATCGACATTGGTTTCCTGAAACGAATCGCGCAATCTTGGCCGTGACAGGCCCATGATGATCAGGGCAATGGTTACATATTGGAGCAAATGTAATATTCGGATGCGCATGCGGCCCTGGTGCTTCATGCGTTCAGAGATTAATGACGATGAAGAAAACCGAAGCGTACCTTCATTCTTTTCGCCGAACTTATGCCGCCAAATAAAAATAAGTGGAATGATAAATAACCCCAGAAATGCCCATGGATTCTCAAAAATAATCATTGATTCTCTTCCCAAAACTCCTTCATGTATTCACCTACGATTAATTTGGATTTTTGTTTCAAATTTTTACGTAATTGGCACGTAAAAAGGGACCATGAAGATCCCTTTAAATAAAAGTAATTGATTGGTGAAAATTACCCCGGATTGTTATCCGAGGGGTCATTTTCGGATTCCACTGAATCCTGAGCATCTTTTAATTCATCCTTCACCCCGTCAACAGCGCCTTTGAATTCTCGAATACCTTGCCCCAATCCTTTGGCTAATTCCGGCAGCTTTTTCGCACCGAATAATAATAAAATCACCAAGGCAATGACGACCATTTCCCATCCGCCTGGCATGCCAGCAAATACTATTTCATGATGTAACATAATGACTCCTCCAGAATAAATATCGTTTAACGAGACCTAATTTAATGTTAAGGTAAGTATTAAGGGTCATAAAAATAAGTAATAATGATGGTATTTCCATTATGACTATTCTATTGATAATGGTTACCGGAAATACCTCAGGAAATAATATGCAACTGCAAAACCGAAAATACTGGTAAAATTAAAAGTAAGTGCCAATCCAAACTGAATGGTAAACATGATTAAATCCAAGGTAATCACACCTGTCTCGTTCCCTACCAATCCCGCCAGATTAAAATCCACACTTTTAAGAAAAAATTCTCTCACAACACTGTCGGGCAGAACCCATCCAAAAAATTCCCCCAGCAAGGTGCCAAATAGGGTACCAAAAAATAAAATCATTAAAATGACGCTGACAGCTCGTTTATTCATTCTATTCCCTTTGATGTGTTTTTGGATCAATCTCCTCTTCGAAACGGTCATGGTCTAACATCCACTGCGTAATAGACCAGAATATATAAATGGCCATGAGTGGAAACAAAACCAAGCCCCTAAAAAATATGATACTCAGGAGAACAATGATGAGGCCGACTAAACGCATATTATTCGATCGGCCCTTCCTAAAACTGAGTAAGGGGAATTTCGAGAATCGGACTGGACTAATCATTAGAAAACTCAAAATGGCCACCAATACCAGCGCCAGTCTTGGATCACCCATATCGCCATAGGACTGGTAATTATAAAGCATAAAACTGATAATGGTAATCGCTGCCAATGGGGTGGTCAGTCCTGTAAAATAGGGTTTTGGGTTTTCTCCAGTATCAATATTGAACCTGGCTAATCGGATGGTTCCGAATAATAAGGGCATAAAACTGATGACGGCACCCAGTAAATAGGGTAATCCTTCTACATAAACACTGTATATCAGTATAGAAGGTACAGCGCAAAATGATATTGTATCTGCCAAGGAATCAAATTCCGTACCAAATCGGGAAGATAAACCCAATAATCGTGCCAGTTTTCCATCAATAATATCGAATAAACAACCCACCATCATGACCCAACCGGCTTTAATCGGTTCCCCATTCAGAATAAGCGTAATGGCCATGAACCCCAAAAACATATTAAAAATGGTAGCCACATTTGGAATGAACGATCGTTTCAATCGTTTCGTTTTATTCGTTCTACTTCTCATTTAATTTTTCCAATAATAGTTTCCCCGCCAATTACCTTTTGCCCCAATTCGACTTGAACGGCCACATGGGAGGGCATAATTAAATCGGTTCTGCTGCCAAAGCGGATAAACCCAAGGCGTCCTCCCTTATGCATTTTTGTGCCCACTTCCGCATAACATAATATTCTCCGGGCAATCAAACCAGCAATTTGCTTAATTATATATTTTCCCGAATCATTGACCAACACCGTAATTACCTGTTCATTTTCATCTGATGCCTTATGGTCAAATGCTGCTAAAAATTTTCCGGATTTTCTTTCCACAGATTCCACGATTCCTTCTATGGGCACACGATTCGCATGCACATTAAACACATTCAGGAAAATGGATACTATTTTTGCCGACTCACCTACATTAGGATCATGGATATCATCTACCCTTACCACCTTTCCATCTGCAGGGGAAATAATCAATTTTTCATCCATGGGAATAACCCGTTGGGGGTCTCGAAAAAAATTAAGCGAGAATAAAAAGAAGAATCCAAGGACTCCATAAAGAATGGATAAGGGGGTGCTCTCCCACGCATGGGCAAAAATACCTAATGTAAATGTCACCAAAAAAAGTGGAATTAATATGATTCTACCTTCTTTTGCAATCATCTTAAAGTTTTCCCAATTTTAACGTTTTATTAAAGTATCTACCATCCCGCCATATACGTAATTTTACTTTGTCTCCCGGCCTCAAATCATTGATTTCTATAATTTCCAATATATCTTCCAGACTCAATACCTTTTCATTTTCAACCGCAATGATTACATCACCATATTCTAATTGTGCTTTTTCGGCAGGGCTGTTTTTCATAATATGTGTCACAATCACACCCTCCGTAATGGGAATATCCAAATAAAGAGCTGTTTTACGATCTAAGGGCTGGGCGCGTAAACCTGTAGAAAAATCGCGTTCAATTCGACCTTTGGTTTTCAATTCTTCGGCAATCCGCCGGGCCCGATTGATGGGGATTGCAAATCCAATACCGATGGATCCTTGTCCCACATTCGATCCCGTAAAAATAAACGTATTAATCCCAATGAGTTCTCCATTGGCGTTAACCAAAGGACCACCGCTATTCCCAGGATTAATGGCTGCATCTGTCTGAATCATATCCTGAAAAACTTTACCGCTCTGTAATCCAAAATCAAGATCCTTTCCGCTGATGATACCCACCGTCGCAGTAGGCTGTTGGTTCACGTCAAACAAACCAAATGGATTTCCCAAAGCGATAGCCCATTCACCGATGATGAGATCATCGGAATTCCCCATATTAATAAAAGGGAAATCAGATCCATCCAGCTTTAATAAGGCCAAATCCGTAATCATATCCACACCCACAACCTCTGCACTGAATTCGTCACCTCCAGGAAGTTTTACAATGATGGTTGTTGCATTTTCAACCACATGGTTGTTGGTTAATACATAGCCATCAGGACTGATCACGACTCCGGAACCGGACCCTTTGACCTCTCTCTGGCGAATCTGGGGCGGAAAAAAATATTCAAACCAGGGATCCCGTTGAAAGGGATTCACTGAGTAGCGGCGCACCTGAGTTACATTGATGCTGGCCACAGCATGGCTGGCAATTTCTATTGCGGCTGTAATGGCATTTTTCCGACTTTTGTCAACATTGGGTTGCCCACGGATCCCAACACACGCCAATAGAACGATAAAAATTAACGCGTATTTTTTAATCATCATAATCAACCCGAGTTAATACAAGACCTTGGGGCGGTGCTTTAAAAATATTCACATTTTCAATTGGATGATTTATCAATTCTTTAAACTGTTCCATTTTAATTTTTCCCCGGGATATTTCTAACATAGTGCCCACCAAATAGCGAACCATATGATGTAAAAAGCGATTTCCCGAAACATGATAATTTACCACGTCACCATTTTCTTTCCATACTGAATCATAGATAATACACCGACGATGATCTAAATCTTCTGAATTTTTACTAAATGATGTAAAATCATGATTACCAATAATGACACTTGCAGCTTCATTTAAAAGGGTCAAGTCCACAGACCCAGTTAGCCACGTATAGTTACGATCGAGTAAAAAAATATTCGTTCGACATCGATACTGGTAGTATCGCCGAAGTGCAGAAAATCGTGCATGGAATTCTGGTGAAACAACTATACAGTCCATCACCCGTACATCCCGGGCTAAATTCCCATTAAGCGCATCCTTCAATGCACATGTATCCAAGTCAGTATTAAAATCAAAATGGGCAACCTGACCCATAGCATGGACACCTGTATCTGTCCGCCCAGCACCATGAACTCTAATCAACTTTTTCTTATTCAGAATTTGAAGGGCGTCCTCAATTTCACCTTGAACTGTTCGTTCTTTATTTTGCAGCTGCCACCCACGAAATCCCGTACCGTCATATTGAAGGGTAATTTTAAACCGCGGCAATGTAATGGATTCCCCAGTAAAATAAAGAAATAATCACCATTTGAAATAGATGGTTTCCTTCGAATGGGATGGGAAAAGTGACCCCCCTTGGAAACTGTTCCCCGTACCCCCGAAGTTTCATAGCCAGGGCAAGGTCATCTGCCCGTCGTAGTTGATGAACAAGTAATCCGGGCATTTCTTTTGCCGCAATCTGAACTTGTTTCCATCGTGTAAAGCCAGATTCCAATCCTAATGCTCTTCGACTATTTCGTAAGGATTGCCAGTTTGATTGAAATGTGGGGTAAAATCGTAAAGTCATGCTCAAAAATAAAAAGAAATCTTCTACACCTCTCCAGGATGTGTGCCATTTTAACCATATACTTCTAAAAAGCGTTACAATATTCTGGCTGGGCGTTGATTCTAAAAAGAACATCATCGCTCCCGCCATCATGGTCAATTTTAAAAATCCTATCATTGCCTCGATAAGAATGATACTGAGGGAATTATTTGTTAATAAAAGTGAAAAAAGGACATACAATAATATCATAACGGGAAAATAGAATAGGAATGGTTTTAAGCGAATACCCACCTGAGGGATATGTGCTTTATTTATCCATGCAATGCCGAAAATAATGAATAAATGAATTCCCCATTCTCCATAGGTGATTGACGTGAGCAAGGAGAATGAAAAACCCAGAAAAAACCATAGATTGACTAAAGGATGTGCAAACATTTTATGCTTTAATTAAAAATGAACGGTAAAAGAATATCCAACCCCAACCATTTCTGATGGCACCCATAGTTGGACTGACAGTTTCTTTTTACTACCAATCCGCATTAAATACAACGCATCAATGGCAGATACCATATGATTCAGAACGATGGCTCCCGCACCAAAAGTAGCGACTTGTTTCATTTGATCACTCAAAATGCGTTTTTGTTCAAATGCATTCCGATTAGAATCCTCATCCCAATCCCAACTCCATCGCAAGTTTGCATCATAAATATCATCCATTTCACGATTCCGTAAATGTTCGTCGTTATAATCTTCAATTGTTTTAAAATTCCCGATATCCACCCAATATTTATGATTTTTCCCCGCAGATGAGATTGCAGCATGTTCCACTGCAAAAGCGATATAATTTTTCTTTAATATGTTCGCATATGTTGTGGAACCTAAAATCGATATTAATAAACCGGTCTCCACGTAAGTAAACAATCGGCTCCTATCAGGGTACTGTAGTGATTTTTGTCCCCACCCAGGAATCAGAGCTGATTGAATAACTGGATTTAAAGTCTTCTTGGATTTTTCCTGAGATTGGGAAAAACCGGAGAATAGGATTAGGCTAATTAGGATGGGTTTGAGCGTCTGATAAACCATATGATTTGTATCAAAGTTAAAATAAAGCACATGCGTGCGAAAACACTTCCGTATCGGGTGAAAAATGTCATGCCTTGATTCAAGGGAACCTTTCCCATAAAAACAGTTTGTTCACCGTATTGTATTTTTTCCGTCACTTTTCCTGAAGGATATATGATTCCTGATATTCCCGTATTGGCACTGCGTACAATACCAATTCTCGATTCCACAGCCCGCAACCGGGCCAGTTCAAAATGTTGTCTCACTCCAGATGAATTTTGCAACCAAGCATCATTAGCTTCAATCGTTAAAAATTGGGCACCATTTTGAATAAATCCTCTCGCCGCCATGGGATAGCTCGATTCATAACAAATCAAATTACTAAACTGAATCGAATCAATTGGAAAGGTTGTAAATTCTGATCCCGGCGTAAAATTAGCTTGACCGAAATTCAACTTTTTTAAATTGGGAAACCTTGGCGACAAAGGAATATATTCTGCGAAAGGTACCAGAAATATTTTATGGTACATTTCGTTTCCATTAATTCCCATGTAAATCGCACCATTATATACTCGCCGTCCATTAGAATCTCTTGTATAGTCAGCCGTTCCCATGAGTATTGGAATGCCCGTTTCCATTACCTGTTGTTCATATTGATGCCGTTTGGAAGAGACGCGCATGTACACAGGCAATGCCGCTTCGGGCCACAAAACTAAATCCGGCTCCATGGCCATGGCTTTAGTATGTAATGAATCCATCAATTGATATAATTGATTCCGATAAGACGTTTCCCATTTTTGATTCGGATTTACATTGGGCTGTAAAACCGCTACGTTCCGATAGGGTTGATCTTCATCAAATTCATATTTGGCCAACCGAACGGTGCCATAAATCCAAGGAATTAAAAATATAATGGACAAATAAATAATTGCGTTACGTTTGTTTGCTTGTCCACGAAGTGTAATGTATAAAACCACATTGATTAATAAAACCCAGAACCCCACCCCTTCTGTGCCAGTAAACTCAACCATTTGAATCACAGGTAAAAATACGGTTTGGGTCGTGGCTAAATTTGCCCAGGGGAATCCCAAGGGACCAAAACCGCGAATCCATTCCATCGACACCCATAAAAAGGGTATCACACTTAAACTGTAGTAAGTCTTTTTTTCTACCCAGGCAACCATCCATCCAACGGATGCCCAGAATATTCCCAAATATAAAATGGCTGCAATCATCGATACCAAAACGATGGGAATACTGGCACCAGAGTTTAATCCAATCCAATAAAGTGAAATCAGGTTGGCAATCACAGCGGCAAAAAAGGACCATCGTGCGGACTCCTTCGGCGATTGTGTTTGCCAAATATGAATGAGTGGTAAAAAACCAAACCAAGCGGTAACGCCCGGAATTGGAGGGAAAGCGCATCCAATAAGAATGCCAGAAATAATGGCCAATTGAAATGGCGATCGGTTAAAAACCTTGTGCTTCATCGGGATCGGTCTAAATATTGCTGAAGTACAATTGCGGCAGCCGTTTCATCAATCCGGCCTTTATTATGTCCCGTTTTTACATTCTGAAGAATCAGGGCTTTTTCTGCACTGACAGAGCTCAATCGTTCATCTTCTAAAGAGACAGATAAATCAATTTCCTCTTTCAATTGCTGAACGAATTGTGTGACGATTTCGGTCTGTTTGGTGGTTTGCCCCTTCATTCCCTTTGGAAAACCCACAACTATATGCTCCACACATTTATCCGCTATGATGGCATTTAATTGTCGGAAAAGATCATTCCCATTATTATATGTAATCGTTTTATAGGGTTTCGCAATGATTTTTAAGGGATCTGATAAGGCAAGGCCAACCCGTACATTCCCGTGATCAATGCCCAAAATTCGTCCCATATTATCTGAATACTTTAATAGAATACAATCAGTGGTGTGATCGTTCGACGGAATCGATATTTTTAATCTTACTCATGATACGAATCACCCGATCCAGCTGTTTTAAATTATTAACCTGAAGGATGAAAATAGCCGTGGCGATCGCTTCTTTTACTTTAATATCAACAGATGTCAAATTGATATTGAGTTTTGAAATAGATTCAGTCAAATCCTTTAACAATCCCTTTCGATCCTGTCCAACCACTTTAATGCATACATTGAAATTATCATTTCGGGCCACCTCCCATTCCACCGGAACCAAACGATCCGATTCCTCGCTTAAAAGGGGTAAACTGGAACAGGATGACCTGTGAACGGTCACGCCCCGCCCTCTCGTGATAAAGCCAACCATATCGTCCCCGGGAATAGGGTTGCAGCATTTACCAAAATTGGCCATAATGTTGCTGATCCCTTCCAATTTAATGCTTCTGCTTTCTTTACGGGCGAAACTGAAAAAGCTTGAGGATGCTTCCGATTCGTCCTTTTCGTCCTGTTTTTCCTGTGGTAAAATTTTATTCAAAATATCCCGAATGGAAATATTCCCTTTACCCACAGCTTCTATTAACTGTGTTTTTCCTCCGAATCCAAATTTTGAAAATGCATTTTTAACTTCATCTTTCAGGTTTAATAATTTCAAACGACGGAGACTTTTGGTGATTATTTCTTCGCCAATTTTTACACTTTCGTCACGCTCTTTTTTATTTAAATATCGTTTAATATGGTTTCGTGCTTTCGATGTAATTGCAAATTTGAGCCACCCATAATTGGGACTCTGGGAACTACTGGTAATAATTTCAACTGTATCCCCATTGTGCAATTCACTATTCAGGGGTACTACCTTATGATTGACTTTCGCCCCAAGGCAAGAATGGCCTACTTCTGAATGCACATTATATGCAAAATCTAACGGGGATGCTTTTACGGGCAATTGTACTAAATCCCCTTTTGGCGTAAATACAAATATTTCATCTCCAAATAGATCAATTTTTAGTAAATGCATAAATTCTTTTGGATCATTTTCTTCGCTTTGAAGAATGTCCAATAATTCCCGCAGCCATTTTACATGGCTATCCACCTGCTTAGCATTTTGAGACCCTTCTTTATATTTCCAGTGGGCTGCCACGCCAATTTCCGCTGTCTGTTCCATGTCTTGGGTGCGAATTTGAATTTCAACTAATTTTCCTCCCGGTCCTACAACCGTCGTATGAACGGATTGATATCCATTACTCTTTGGAGTGGCAATAAAATCTTTAAATCGTTCTTGGATTGGTTTGAAATTTTGATGCAGTATACCCAATGTCAGGTAACATTCTTCTACTTTATCGACGATAACACGTACGGCCAAAATATCATAAATCTCTTCGAAAGCTTTACCTCTTTTAACCATTTTTCCATAAATAGATGTGTGTGATTTTGGACGGCCATACACTTGGGGTTTAATATTATAATCACTGAGTTCTTTTACCAGAGAATCTGTAATTTTTTTAATATATTTTTCCCGTTCTTTTAAAGATGATTTTAATTTTTTTTCAATTTCCTTAAAGGGTTCCGGATTCAGTGTTTTTAATACAAGATCATCCAGCTTCCACTTGACTTTAGCCATGCCCAACCGATGGGCAAGAGGTGCGTACACTTCACGCGTTTCAACAGCAATGCGATGCTGTTTAATGCGAGGCATATATTCAATAGTGGACATATTATGGAGCCGGTCCGCAAATTTGATAATAATCACACGTAAATCCTTTGCTACCGAAATGAGCATTTTCATGAAGTTACCTGCTTGTTCTGCTTTTCGACTGGAAAAACTGATCCCTCCCAGTTTGGTTACACCATTAACTAAGTTGGCGACATCGTTCCCAAATATTTCTTCAATTTCTTCAAAAGTAGCTTCCGTATCCTCAATGGTATCATGGAGTAAACCGCCGATGATTGTAATTGGATCCATTTTCCATTCGGCCAAAATCTTAGCAACTTCCACGCAATGATTTTCAAAGTATGGCTTTCCGGATCGTCTTTTTTGTCCTTCATGATGACGGGAACCAAATTCGTAAGCTTGCCATAATTCTTTTTCAAGATTTTCGTTATTAATTTGTTCGTTCTGAGATACTTTTTTATATAGATCCTGAAATGGTCTTGGGAATTCTCCAACAAGAAAGGGAACGAACTTAGAAAGGGGATTTTCCATTAGAATGGAGATTCAGATTCCATATCAGCAAAAGCAGACATATTTTCAAAACGAGCAAACCGATCAACAAATGTGGCCTCCACAATTCCGATCGGTCCGTTTCGCTGTTTCGCCACTATAATTTCTGCTTTCCCCCGATCCTCGTCTTCGTGGGAATAAACCCAAGGCCGATATAAAAAGATAACCACATCAGCGTCCTGCTCAATCGCACCTGATTCACGAAGATCAGATAACTGGGGACGGCGGTCGCTTCTACTTTCAACGGCACGGGATAACTGGGACAATCCAAGGACAGGTACTTCAATCTCTTTTGCCAATGCTTTTAATGATCGAGAAATCTGAGAAATTTCCTGCTGCCGGCTTTCAGCCCCTTTTGGACCCGTCATGAGCTGAATATAATCCACGATAATTAAACCAATATCATGTTCTGCTTTTAATCGCCGAGATTTTGCCCGTACTTCCAATACAGACATTCCCGGCGTATCATCAAGATAAATGGGTGCCTCTGCTAGGTTTCCCACAGCAATACTTAAATTTTTCCATTGGGCTTTTGGTAATTTTCCAGTACGAACCAAATGACTATCCACGCGCCCTTCAGCACATAACAATCGCATGGCCAATTGATGATTCGCCATTTCAAGACTAAACATTCCCACACCTGTTTTATCCATAACAGCTGCATTCCGGCCCATGGATAATGCCAAGGCCGTTTTCCCCATACCGGGACGGCCTGCGACGATAATCAATTCTCCGGGATGAAAACCGGATGTTATGTCATCTAAATCAATGAGTCCTGAAGGAACCCCCGTTACACTCCCCGGTTTGGATGCAATTTTATCCAATTCTTCAAAAGTCTGATGGAGAATTGGATCAATGTGCTGGAATCCTCCCCGTAATCTTTTTTCCGAAATGTTGAAAATGGCGGATTCAGCCGAATCCAAAATATCATCTACATCTTGAGAGTCTTCGAAAGCATCCTTTGATACTTCATGGGCGACTTGAATTAATCTTCGTAAAAGGTGCTTTTCTAATATAATTTTTGCATAATGTTCAACATTGGCTGTTGTGGGAACCGATTCCGCCAATCCAGTGATATAATATGCACCCCCAACTCCTTCTAATTCTTTTTTCTTCTTTAAACGATCCACGACGGATATAGCATCAATAGGCTCACCCTTTTCAAACAAATCAATCATACAAGAAAAAATGCGAACATGAGCATCTTTATAAAACTGATTGGCGGACACCCATTGCATGGCTTTACTTACAGCTTCTTTGGTGGTAAGCATAGACCCCAATACAGCTTGTTCAGCCTCCAAAGCTTGGGGTTGAGCCGTTAAATTTAATTCGTTTTTCTTTGCCATTTTATTTATGCATCAATAATGGACCGAATCCATTTGAAATCTTTCCATGTTTCTGGTTTCCAATTAGGGTTCCTCAATAACGCAGCCGGATGGTAAGTCACAATGAGCGGCGTTCCATGATAATCGTGCAGACTACCGCGCATACTTTTCAACGGTTTATCCACATTGAGAAGGGTCTTCCCCGCGACTCGGCCCAAAGCTACAATGAGTTTTGGCTGAATCAAATTAATTTGATGAATTAAATAGGGCTCGCATTCACTAACCTCCTCCGCAAGAGGATCCCTGTTGTTCGGTGGTCTGCATTTTAATACATTGCAAATATAAACATCTTTTTGGCGAGACCGATCTATCGCTGCAAGAATTTTATCCAGTAATTGGCCAGCACGGCCGACAAATGGTTCTCCTTTTAAATCTTCTTGTTCGCCGGGCGCTTCACCCACAAGAACCAAAGAAGCATTTGGATCACCAACGCCAAATACAAATTGGGTTCGTGAATTACCCAATGCACAATTGTGACATTGATGTATTTGTTCGTAAAAATTAACTAAATCCGACGGATAGTCAGAATTTATTGGTGTGGGTCCTGTCGTTGACGACACCGCCTTCTTCTCCAAAAATAATTCATCCCCGAATAATTCACGGGTTTGTTTTAAATAACGGTTTACAGCATCGGAAGAAACTGGACCCATGGATTGAAATTATCCGGCGGGACCTATGCTTCTTCTTCTGAATTTTTCCAAACTAATTCACCGTTAATGAATTCTTTGACTGCCACTGTTGTGGCTTTTTCAATCTCTTGATAATCTTCTGGATTTTTATCGAAGATCTGGTCGTAAACGCCCATTTCAACTTCCTCATTTGACACCATCATTTTTTCCGCGATTCTGTTATTCAGCACTTGTTTTGCCCGTTTGGACATAACCACAACTGCTTCATAAAAATCCTGTGTTTGCTTTTCCATCTTTCGAATGGATATTGATTCAAGAGCCATAATATACTTCCTCGTTTTCATGTTGTAAAATATTCATTATTTCATTGACGGCACGACCCACATCATCATTAATAATATGGTGCGTAAAATTAGACTTGTATTCTAATTCTGCACTGAGTCTCTCCAGTCGTTTTGTAATTCTTTCTTCTGAATCGGTCCCCCGATTCACCAGTCTTGTTCGTAAATCGCCCAAACTGGGTGGTTCAATAAATATAGATATGGTTTTGTTTGGGTATAATTTTTGCAATACAATAGCGCCCTTTACATCCAATTCTAACAGAAGATAGTACTCTCCTTTAATCGCCGCTTCTATGGTGGTTTTTAAGGTCCCGTAATAATAATCTCCATGAATTTGTTCCCATTCTACAAATTCATTATTCTCTATGCCTTTTTTAAAAGCCTCATTCGTTAAAAAAGTATAATCAACCCCATCAACCTCCCCATTGCGTTGCTCCCTTGTCGTACATGATACAGAAAAATGAATCGCCTCATCTCGCTGTTGAAGCGCCCGGCAAATCGTTGTTTTACCTGATCCGGATGGTGCTGAAATAATAATGATATTTTTCATTATTTATAATATATTTTGAATCTGTTCACGCATTTTTTCAGCTTCATCCTTTAATGTAATCACATGATTCACAATAAGGTCAGATGAACTTTTTGAACCTATAGTATTAATCTCTCTACTTATTTCCTGAAGGAGAAAATTCAACCTTTTTCCTGCAGAACCCTTTTCGCTTAATAATGATTTAAATTGTTGAAAATGGCTTTTTAATCGAACCGTTTCTTCTGTTACATCTGCTTTTTCAGCTAACATGGCAATTTCTTGGGCAATGCGATTCTCATCTACGATGGATCCATCTAATAATTCTGCAATACGGAATTTGTAGCGTTTTTCCCGTTTTTGAAATTCCTTTGGTAATTCTTTTTCGACTTGATTTAAAACTTTTTCCATGATGGATAACCGATCTTCAAAATCTTTTTTGAGTTTCTCCCCTTCAGCCTTACGCATTTGTGTCACTTCATCACAGGCATTTTCTACTGCTTTGATTAATAGTTTTGATTCAGGTGAATCTATATCCACATGCGTAAACAGGTCGTTGGCATTCACAATGTCACCCATATCCAAATGACGGCCATAATCTTTTTGAATATTAAGTATAATGCTTTCAATGGCTTCAAACCGATCTTTGTTAAAAGAAAGGGTCTGAGATTGACCATTTCCTTCCATCTCAAAATTTACATGAACCGTACCTCTAATGAGATTTTCTGAAATGATATCCCTGATTTTTTTATCATCGGAAGGATCAATATCAAGTCCACGGATTTTAACTTCAAGAAACCGGCCATTCACCGCCCTGATTAAGACGATAACTTTACCAGCACCTTTTCCGGTAACACCTCGGCCATATCCTGTCATACTTAGAATCATAATAATTCGCTCTGAGAAGAGCCGGTAAATTTACACTTTATATATATTGTATTCCAATGAATGCGTTGGTTCTTTTTATTGATTTTCCCCTAAATTCAACCATGAAGAAAAAAGTATTTATTACAGGTGCAAGCAGTGGGATTGGCGAATATTTGGCTTATGCCTATGCAAAACAAGGGTTTTTTATTGGATTGGTCGCTCGAAGAAAGGAGCGACTGGATCTAGTGGCAACTCAATGTTCAGAATTTGGTGGACAAACTAAAGTATATGCAGTGGATGTATTAAATGGATCTGACTGTAAAAAGGCCATTGATGACTTTATTGCTCTACCGGGAGAAATGGATACTATTTATGCCAATGCAGGTGTGGGAAGTCCCGATGGATTAAGTTCTGGCAGTGCAGAAAAAATGAACCATGTACTCAGCGTAAATATTTTGGGTGTCACCAATACAGTCATGCCTTTTATTCCCCATTTAAAAGAAACAAGAACAGGAAAGATTGCGGTAATCAGCTCTATCGCCAGTTTTCGGGGATTGGCCCATCATGCCGCCTATAGCGGCTCCAAAGCAGCAGTTCGAAATATGAGTCAAGGTTGGGGAACCGCCCTTCATAAATATGGCATTTCTTTTACGGCAGTTTGCCCGGGATTTATCAAAAGTGAAATGACGGGAGACAATGCATTCCCCATGCCATTCCTCATGGAAACAAATGTTGCGGTTCAGAAAATTATGCATGCAGTAGATCGAAGAAAAAAAGTATTTATTTTCCCCTGGCAAATGAAATATTTTATGATCCCCCTCATGAAATGGGCGCCGGATTGGATGTTCCGAAGATTTGGAATGTAACCGTTGGGTCGCGGAACAATTTTCCACTATTAGGGAACGTCCACAATTTTGTCTGCATTTTATTTATGATTTAATTTGAATTAAAATCAAGTAGATTCGAGGCTATGGCTAAAGAAAAAAATAGCAAAAGATCAAGAATTCCCAACGGATATAATTCCGAAGATAAAAAGCGGCGAATTGCCTGGCTTAAAGAATATACCGGGTTCAATTACAAAGATTCACCTGTGAATCCACCCGAGGAGCTAAAAGGAATCATCGAAAACCATATCGGATATATGAAAATCCCAATGGCGGTTGCTGGTCCAATGCAATTGGATGGTCAATATGCCAAAGGTGAATTTTTTGTCCCTATTTGTACATTGGAGGGTACCCTTGCTATTTCCATGACACGGGGCATGTATGCATCTTCTATATCCGGCGGTATTCGAGTTCGTCATGTAAAACAAGAGCTGTCTCGGGCACCCGTTTTTATTTTTGAAGATTTGAATGAATCATTTGAATTTATGCGATGGGTAAAAGAACATTATGACGATATTAAAAAAGTTGCTGAGTCCACCACACAGCATGGAAAATTATTAAGGATTGACCAATACCCTGTCCAGAATTATGTCATACTTGATATGATTTTAGATACAGGAAATGCCGCCGGACAAAATATGGTTACTCTGGCTGCCAAGGTCGCATGTGATTACATCAAGGAACAAACGGGACATACGTTTATCCTTGAATCCGGTTTCAATAGCGATAAGAAAGCATCTTCCCGCAATATGATCATGGGAAGGGGGCATTCTGTGTTAGCAGAGGTTACCTTAACCCATGCTGTCATGAAACGATATTTGGGAATAAACGCCAAGGATGTGGACAGATTCCAACAGTTAGGCCCCACGATTACCACCATGGCCGGCACCTCAGGTTGCCACCTCCATATTTCTAATGCACTGACTGCTATTTATTTGGCCACTGGACAGGATACTGCGTGTGTGGCTGAAAATGCCATGGGACATTTCCAGACGGAACAAGTGGATCACGGTATAAAATGCAGATTGACACTTCCTTCTCTTACCGTTGGAACCGTCGGTGGCGGGACTCGCCTCCTACCCCAGCAGCAAAATCTGGAATTCCTGGGATGTAATGATGGTGATTATTCCGCCCGTAAATTGGCAGAAATTATTGGTGCATCCACACTCGCGTTGGAAATTTCCCTAATGTCCGCCATTGCTTCGGATACGTTTGCCATGGCTCATATGAAATACGGTCGAAAGTAAATGGTCCAGACTTCCGTTCTTGACAATCCAAAATATACTTATTTAATCAAAAAACAGCCTGCCTTTTTTCGTATTTGGAAAAAGCTGTTTTACTACTATAGTAAATTGGTTTTTCTTTGTTACACCCCACTCAAAGTCTATGGCCGGAAAAATATTCCAAATACTTCGTTCATTTATTCCTGTAACCATAATAGCCATATGGATGTAGCCCTACTGGCTGCGTCCGTTAATAAAAGTTTCAATTATTTTGGCATGCTGGCGGCAAAAGACTACTGGTTTGATAATCGGATTAAACGAATTCTGGTCAATATTGTCATGAATTTAATTCCCATTGACCGCAAAGTGGATGGCGTTCGGCAATTTTCAATCGATGAAACACTGTCGTTATGCGATGCATTTATGAATTACAATAATAGAAATATAATTATGTTTCCAGAAGGTACACGAGGAATCCCTGGAGAAATGGGACCATTCAAAATCGGAGCAGCAAAGTTTGCAATCCAACTGAATGTTCCTATCTTACCCGCATTGGTTGTTGGATCTCATAAAGCGTGGCCAAAAGATAAAATTTTTATGCGACCCACCCCTATTCAAATCCACATCTTGGATCCGATCTATCCAGAACAATTTACCCAGCAAAACGTCTTGGGTGAAACGCGTGAAGATAATCTGGATCAAGCTGCCAGGAATATGACAACAGAATTGGAAAACACAATCCGTGAAAAAGGAAAAGCATTCTATGGATAAATTGTATAAAACCAAACATGAAAAGTTCTTTGCCCACACCCATAATACGTGGGGACATAAATGGGGATATAAAGATACAAAATTTATTCTTAACAAAGACGGTTCTGTTAGAATGGGTGGCGACCGCTATGAATTATGCGGTGCGGATCTACCTGATTTAATTCCCTATATAGAAGAAATGCTGGGTATCATAATTGATCCCAACGATACGCTTCCAGAAGTTGAAAATAAACCGGTTCGGGATGCCCAAATTAATGAGCCGTTTATGAATAAAGTAAAATCGACATTCCCTGAAGATAGATACAGCATTAATGATGAAGATCGACTAATCCATAGCCATGGTCAAACCACCTCAGAAGAAGTATATAAAGTGCTTTATTCTGAAGTGAAACGCAATATTGATCTGGTGTTTTATATCGAATCCGAAGAAGAAGCAGTCCAACTCATTAATTTGGCCGGTCAATTTGATATATGCCTTGTCCCTTTTGGGGGTGGAACCAGTGTGAGTAGTGCCCTAATTATCCCAGAGTCAGAAACGCGAATGGTTGTGGCCGTTGATATGCGCCGTATGGATAAAATCGAATGGATTAATGAAGAAGATCGTCGGGTGTGCGTCCAAGCAGGCATCACGGGGAGCCGAATGGAAGAATTGCTTGGGGAAAAAGGATTTACGGTTGGGCATGAACCGGACAGCATTGAACTTTCGACCCTTGGCGGGTGGATTGCTACCAATGCCAGTGGAATGAAAAAGAACCGTTACGGTAATATTGAAGATATTGTTGAAAACGTAACCATGGTTTCACCCAATGGAACCATTGAACAAGTGGACCCAATTATTCGCGCATCCATTGGTATAAAACCTCAAAATATTCTATTTGGGTCCGAAGGAAATCTGGGGCTAATTACAAAGGCAATTTTAAAAATGCATAAAAAGCCTGAAGTACACAAATATAATTCTGCTGTATTCCCCAATTGGGAAACAGGGTTGAAATTCCTCTATGAACTTTCTAAAACCAATTTTATCCCCGCAAGTGTCCGTCTGGTAGATAATGTTCAGTTTCGATTTGGGCAAGCACTAAAATCCAGAACAACTGGCATTCATAAGTATATTGATTCCATGAAAAAATTTGTGCTTTTAAATATTAAAGGGTATGACCCATATCAAATGTGTGCATCTACTTTCGTAATGGAAGGCACCAAAGATGAAGTGGCATATCAGGAAAAAAATATATCCAAACTGGCCTTAGCTTGTGGTGGTATCATTGGGGGTGAAGAAAATGGAAAACGGGGCTATTTACTCACATTCGCCATTGCATACATTCGGGATTTTCTTACGGATTTTCATGTGATTGGTGAAACCATGGAAACATCTGTACCTTGGAGTAAAATAAAATCCACATGCGATGCGGCAACTGAAAAATTATATGAACTCCATGAGAAATATAATTTCCCTGGAAAACCTTATATGTCCTATCGCATTCCACAAATTTATCATACGGGCGTGTGTATATATTTTATGTTGGGCATGAGTGTTAAAGGAATCCCAAATCCAGAAGATATATTTGGTTCCATCGAACATGAAATTCGAAAAGTCATTATGGAAAATGGCGGATCCATTTCCCATCATCATGGTGTAGGTAAATTAAGAAAAGATTTTATGGGTAAAACCCTTTCTCAATCCAGTATCGATCTAATTAAAAATATAAAAAAGGTACATGATCCGAAGAATATTTTTGGTATTCGGAATAATGTATTTGCAGATTAGAAACATCCCAAATGAACATTTCTGGAAAAATATTTATTGTCACGGGTGCCTCTTCAGGTATTGGTGAAGTTTTATCGAAGAAACTCGCTAAAAAAGGAGCTCAAATTATATGTGCTTCTCGAAATTTAGAAAAGCTGAATCGAGTTGTTGATGAAATTAAAATCCAAGGGGGTACGGCAATTTCAATTCAAACGGATATCACTCACATAGATCAATGCCAATTATTGGTTGAGAAGACCATTAGTCGATTTGGAAAATTAGATGCATTGGTTTTGAATGCAGGTATCAGCATGTGGACACCTTTCGAATCTTTAAATGATGTTGGATTTTTTCGCCAATTAATGGAAACAAATTATATGGGCGCCGTTCATTGTTGCCACGCAGCCCTGTCCCATTTAAAATCATCCAACGGGTTAATTGTAAATTGTTCAACTGGCCAAGCATTAATGGGGTTTCCTAATCATTCCGGTTATGCCGCTTCTAAACATGCCCTCCGAGGATTTTTGGCATCTTTGGATATTGAGATGAAAGGTAAAATAAAATTTCTTGATGTCATTATGGGATGGATTCGCGGCACGGGGTTAAGAGAAAATGCCTTTGGATCAAATGGCGAAAAGTTGGGAAAGTCAAAAAGGGATCATACCAGCGAATCGATAACCATTGACGACTGTACTGATTCTATTATAACGGGAATTGAAAGAAATAAAAAAGTGATTTATATCCCTAAAAAACTGCGACTTATCCCCTTTTTAAACGTCTTTTTTAAAAGATTTTTAAATTGGAAAGTATCAAAGGCTGTGGATGATCGTCAAGATTAATATAGGATTCGGTTCATCGCATTTTTATATCGTTTTACAATTTATCTACATACTGACGAATCCATTTCGAATTAACCGCCAAAGACACCATGTGAGAGACTCCCAATCCGGACCCGGATGGTTCGTTCAAAAACGCATAATCTAAAGACAGGTTTTCCCAACTAAGGCCGATACCTCCTGTGGTGGAACCGATGGCATTTCTCCCAAGACGTAATGCAATTTTATTGTCATAAACGCCGTTGAGACCAAGCCGGTAATTCGCCCCATGATTACCCAAATGAATATCATCATCGATTGATTTACCTCCACTTTCCCAAACAATATTCACCATTCCTGATATAGTTAATGGCAAATCCTCAAATCGATGCGTGTGAGAAAGCCCGCCAATCGCAGTGGGTTTAAACCGTTCAACCGTTCCATTCTCCCATACTTGCCAACTGGTAGTTATATCTCTAATCGTAAGTCCCAATCGTCCATTTTTCCAGGGAACGGCCAACACTCCAAAATCAAGCCCAATCCCTGAAGCGGAATGCTCGCCAATGGAATGAAAAAGTGTTTTGACAGCCATACCGACTTCAAATGTATCTTTTGTCCATGAAGTACTTAGGTGAAGCCCCAATTGCCTCTGTGAAAAATATGCCAGTTTATCCTCGTCCAGTCGTTCACCTTCATCCAATGTGCCATTCCCCTCGCCAATATCCCCGGTTCCGGGAACACCATCTAATCCAAAATCCAACAGGATATTTCTGGTATCAGGAATTTGGTCAATACCTTCATGAATGATAATGAGATTCAACGGACGTGAAAAATTCTGAATAGGAAACCCCAATAGATCACTGTTGATCATTCCTGCCAATCGGCTCTGGTGAGTGTAGTTCAGATTGTGAATGCCTACTTTTCCACTAGCTGCAGGATTAAACAATGGCGATATAGATGTACCAAAATCTGTAACAGCGGCTCCACCCAGCGCGAGGATTCGCGCATCTCCTGCACTATTAAAAGCTTGCCAGCCATATTTCACCCAATAGGATTGAGAAAATCCAGAGGACAACATCAAGAACAATAGCAATGTCATCCTGAATCCTGAGTTATCAGGACGAAGGATCTCAAGCATTTGGATTAAGGCTACTTTTTGCTTGAGATACTTTGCCTTCGGCTCAGTATGACGAATATTATTTTGCTCCCCCCTTTTAGTTTCCCCCTCATACGATGGGGAGTTTATGGGGTGAATAAACCTATTAAAGCCCATGCTTTTTTTTCAGGGCATCCAATTGCTGAATCGCATCGAGCGGTGAAATATTGAGCACATCTAATTCGGATAGATCATTCTTCAACTCGGATTCGGCTTTGTCAAACATGGATATTTGATTGTCAGCTTCAGGAATTTCACCTTTTGATTCAGTAGGATGGTTTTGAATATGATAATTCAAAATTTCTGAAGCCCTCGAAATAACCTGTTTTGGTAACCCCGCCATCTGCGCTACATGAATCCCATAACTCTTATCTCCCGGTCCCAACATAATTTGACGCAAGAAAACTATTTTATCTCCGAATTCCTTCACGGCAATATGATGGTTTTCCAAACGATCTAACGATTTATCCAAGTCCGTCAATTCGTGATAATGGGTGGCAAATAACGTCCGCGCCGCCACCGATTCATTATTGTGCAAATGTTCTGTAATCGCCCAAGCCAAAGACAATCCATCATAAGTGGCCGTACCTCGACCAATCTCATCTAAGAGGATGAGGCTCTTTTCAGTCGCATTATTTAATATATTCGCTGCTTCATTCATTTCCACCAAAAATGTACTTTCGCCACCGGCCAGGTTATCGCTGGCCCCCACCCGGGTAAATAGCTTATCTACAAGGCCGATATTCGCTTTGTCGGCAGGAACAAAAGAACCAACCTGGGCCATGAGTACAATTAGTCCGATTTGACGTAAATAGGTGGATTTTCCCGCCATATTCGGCCCCGTAATAAGATGAATTTGATTCTTCGTCGTATCCATCGTCAAATCATTGGGAATAAACCGTTCTGTTGCGGGCAAAAGCTGCTCCACCACTGGATGGCGACCGCCTTTTATTTTGAGAACACTTTTAGAATCTAATGTGGGACGAACATACTTATTCGCTTTAGCAATCTGTCCGAAATTGGCCAACACATCCAACCGGCTTAAAACAGATGCATTTTCCTGTAACATTGCCGCTTCGGATAATATTTCACGACAAAGATCATAAAATAGTTTTGATTCAATGGCTTCGATTTTTTCTTCTGCCGATAAAATCTTTTCTTCATATTCCTTTAATTCTGGTGTGATGTATCGTTCAGAATTCACCAACGTTTGTTTCCGGATATAGGATTCCGGAACTTTATCCCCATGTGTTTTGGTGATTTCCAAATAAAAACCAAAGACCCTGTTATACCCAATTTTTAATGAAGGAATTCCCGTACGTTCTCTTTCTGATGATTGGAGTTCCGCAATCCACTCTTTACCACCGGACCGCAACTTCCGGAGTTCATCCAATTCCGTATCCATACCACTTAAAATAACATTCCCCTGCTTAATTTGAGATGGAGCATCCAAATCCAGTGTTTGGGTTATTTTATCCTTAATTTTATCCGTATTTCCGAAGCGTTTGGTAAATGCTTTTAAATGGGTATCGCCTGTCTTTTTCAATGCGCCAATAATCTCAGGGATTTGCTCCAAACTTAACCGAAGTCCATTGATTTCTTTTGGCGTCACTTTTCCATTATTGACCCTACCCACAATCCGTTCAATATCGGATACATTTTTAAGACGATCTCTCACATCCTCTCTAATACGAGTATTCTCAACAAAAGCACCCACAATATCGAGTCGTTTATTCAAGTGTTTTTTATCCGTGATGGGTCTATTCAGCCATTGCTTGAGTAAACGTCCCCCACCTGCTGTAACCGTATCGTCCAATACATCAATGAGGGTGCCGTGGGTGCCCTGGGTGGCAAGACTTTTAAATATTTCAAGGTTGCGGACCGTAAATCCATCCAATCCCATTACATCTTCATCCAAAACAGGATGGATGGCAGAAACATGATCCATTGTACCGCTAAGGGTTTGGATCATATGATGGAAGAGTGTCCCACCAGCGGTGATGCCATCAGGAAGTGATTCACAGCCGAATCCTTTCAAAGATTTGACATGAAAGTGGTCGGTGAGGGAACGATATCCCTGATCATAATTATATACCCAATCTTCCACTTTGGTCATAAAGGGCTTGAGGGTACGATACCAGTCGGCAGTAGAATAAACCACCGATTCACCTACCAATACTTCTCGCGGTGAAAATTTTCGTAACGATTCCGTTAATCGATGGGGTGCACATTCGCCAACAAAAAATTCTCCTGTGGATTGATCCAACACGGCGAAACCCACATTGGTTTTTCCAAAATATAAAGATGCTAAATATTGATTCGCTTTTTGGTCCAGAGCCTGAGCGGCCGTAATCGTTCCGGGCGTCACCACTTCGATCACTTCTCTCTTGACGATACCCTTCGCAAACTTCGGATCTTCCACCTGTTCGCAAATGGCCACGCGATGGCCTGCATTCACCAGTTTATGTAAATAATTATCCAGGGCATGATAAGGAAATCCAGCCAATGGCACATCCGCCGCCGCACCGTTGGAACGTTTGGTTAACACTATACCTAAAATTTTAGCCGTGAGTTTTGCGTCTTCCTTAAATGTTTCATAAAAATCCCCCATGCGAAAAAGAACGATGGCATCGCTATACTGGGTTTTCACCTCCATGTATTGACGCATGAGTGGTGTGCCGCTGGAATCCTTAGCCACAGTTTTCTCCTTTGATGCGGGAATCACCCACCCGTTCTGTCAGTCTATGCTTGTCGCAATATTCCAATAATGGGATGGCCGATTTACGGCTTGTGCCCGTTAATAATTTAAAGTCAGGCACGTTCATTTCGGGCTTGGCTGCAAAAAAGAGAGATAATTCATCCTTCAATTTATTCAAAACATCCCCATGAATCCACAAGCCTCGTCCCACTTCAAATATTTTTCCTTCACCCTTTAATATGTGGAGAATTTCCAAGGTGCTTTTTGGATTTTCCGAAGATAATTCTTTCGCAGCGGGAATCGCGTACCCGGCTTGTTTGACCGAATTTTCCAATGATTTCGCCAATGATGCATCTGAGTCTGATAATACAACTGAATGACTTTTGAGGGCAAAGCCTCCCTCTAAATTGATTAATTCATCGCCCATTTGATCCAAAATATATGTTAGCCAATTCGTACTAAAACAAGCCGCCGCCTTCAATCGATCTTGAGATAGGGATTTTTTATAAGGATTCTTCTCGTGAAAATGGATGAGAACTTCCCGAATACATACCATGGATTCACCTCGTTTTTCTGAGGTAAATAAGAATCCTTTTTCATTTAAGATTTCTTCTGATTTTATCCAGTTTTTTACTTGGCTTTCCATCGTCTGAAAATGCCGAGCCCAATTCCCAAGTGACTTCGGTGATTTCCAATTTTGATTAACAAATTGTTTAAATCGTTCCGATGGATTTTCTTTAAGGGACGCTGCCCATGATTTGAGTTCTTTCCGAATGAGTAATGGATTCAAATCTAACACCACACATCCCCCAATCGTTTCCATGGGGGAAAAACTGCGAATAATGAACCGTTCATTCATGAGTGCTGCCGCCGGTTTTTCAAGAAGAAATAATACATTACCCGAATGGCCCGCTTCCAATGGATCTTGCATCACCGCTCTTGCTACCATTTCTGCTGTGCCAATATGAAGGTGAACCCGCTGGTGATTCTTTAATTTCCAACGTGTATCTTCAATCATAGTCACACGGGCAATGAGTTTTTCTGTGGAATTCACCCAATTCGGTTCTGCAATAATGGTACCGCGAAATAAATCATCTAAATCCGTCCCGGCCAAGTTAATAGCGGCCCGATCTCCCATTTTTACCGACAATGTTTCAGAACCATGGGTTTGCATCCCCCGAACTTTTGCTTTCTGATTTCCCGGAATGATTTCCAATTCTTTTCCTATTTTTAATTTCCCCGACAAAACTGTTCCCGTCACCACCGAACCAAAACCTGTTTTAGAAAATACCCGATCTACGGTTAGATGAAAAAACCCGCGATCCAGTTCTGTTTCCATATCTTTTGACTGACTCAGAATCGCTTTTTTAAGCGCATCAATCCCTTCCCCAGTTTCTACGGAAGTACGAATAAGGGGTGAATCTTTGAGAAAACTATTGGCCACCAAATCTTGAATTTCCAATTCCACTAGATCAATCCAGTCATTATCGTCAGAGAGATCCGTTTTGGTCAGGGCGATAATCCCCTGCGTTACCCCAAGGAGTTTGAGTATATGAAGATGTTCTTTTGTTTGGGGCATGATGCCATCATCGGCGGCAATAACCAGAAGAGCGATATGGATAGTGGATACACCCGCCACCATATTGCGAATGAATTTTTCGTGTCCGGGAACGTCTATAATTGTTATGGATTGATCCAGGTAAGCAAAACCCAGATCGATAGTCATCCCCCGTGCTTTTTCTTCAGCCAGGCGATCCGTATCCGTACCGGTGAGGGCCTTGACCAAGGCCGTCTTGCCGTGGTCAATATGACCGGCTGTAACGACGACGATCTGCATGTTTTTCTTTTGTTTTAAATAGCACTGATTGCGCCTACCAATTCTTTTTCCTGTCCCGGAATGACCGCTTTCAGGTCAATGTAAAATGTATGTCCGTGTATGTATCCAACAACTGGGGTGTCACCTATTCTAAATTGGGTCGCCAGTTTGGATGCACTTATTCCATTCGGCTTGAACCGAAATGCCATACTGTCCAATTTTTCTTCCGGCAATGAACCACTTCCTGCTTCTACTTCTGATTCCACGAGAGAAATACCTAATTTATCTATGGCCTTTTTTGGCAAATGGGATAAAATTATTTCACCCCGTTTTGTCAGCGCTTTTCTGGACGCCATCATAAGTGAAATGGTCAAATTATTTTTCGACGGTCCATGGTCACCAAAAGAGCGCAGAGATTCTTCCAAAAAGGCCAAAGACCATTTATCGCAACGAACAGCACGAGTAATGGGGTTTGTTTTTAACTTATTCACCAATGTTTTCGTGCCCACAATGAGCCCTGCCTGGGGACCGCCCAATAACTTATCGCCTGAGAATGTGACCAATCCAACACCGGACTTTACCACATCCTGGACCAGCATATCTTTGGGAACGCCTTTTTCTGATAGATCCACAAGGGCGCCGCTACCCAAATCCGCCACAACAGGAACCCGCTTCTTTTTGCCCAATTGAACCAAATCAGATAAACTGACATCGTGAGTAAATCCCCGTACCACATAATTGCTGGTGTGGACCCAAAGGATCATGCCTGTTTTTTTCGTAATGGCCTTTTCATAATCTTTTAAGTGAGTACGATTGGTGGAACCCACTTCTTTTAAAATACATCCACTTTTTTTAATCACGTCCGGAATGCGAAAAGAACCGCCGATTTCCACTTGTTGCCCTCGAGAGACGATAACTTCCTTCCCTTCACCCAATTCATTCAAAGCTAGAAGAACCGCCGCCGCATTATTATTCACAGCCATGGATGATTGTGCCCCAGTGAGAGCAGATAATAATCCATTCACATGATCCTGCCGTTGGCCCCGAGTGCCCGTGGGTAAATCAAATTCTAAATTGGTATAACCGGCGACCCGTTTCGCCGCATTCTTAGCAGTAGACTCTTTCATGGGCGCCCGGCCGAGCCCCGTATGGAGTACGATCCCCGTACCATTGATGACCGATTGCATGGATGGCGCAGTTAATCGTTCAACTTCGGATAAAATATTTTGGATGATTTGAGCTCGTTTCGGCTTAAGCGAACCCTTTTTTGCGGCACGGCGATAGGACTCTAAATTCGATTTTATAATGTAGGCCATATATTTACTATGGAGTGATTTAGTTGATTTACATTCAAGTAATACTTCTGATACGGATGGGAGTTCTTTGAGTTGATTTTGTGCCATATTGATAGAAAAGGTAGATTAATTTAATTCCTAAATCAAGTGCTTCTCGCAACCCTACGCATAAAGAACGCAAACACCACACTGGGAATGAGTAAAATCCCCATAGCAGGGAATACAAATGCTACACCCATTTTTTCAGCAATGATGCCACTGAATCCTGCAGCCAATGAACCAATACCAAAACTGAGGAAAAAACTGATGCCGTATCCCAGTCCCCTGTTCTGGCTATGGGTAAACTCAGCAATAAGTGTATTCCCAATGGGTTGATTGCTGAAATAAGCAATACCCAGCATAATCCCCGAAAGAATTAGAAGTAAGTCTGATGTATATCCCATAATGAGCAAGACAGGAATATTCGCTGCAATGATAAAAATGAGTGCCGTGGGTTTATGAAACCGTTCCCCAATACGGGCACCGACCAGTTGCCCTCCTATTCCGGCAATAAATACCATGGATGGGAATAATCCTGCTTTCATATTGGCTGATAAATTTGGCAAAATGGATGAAGTATTTTCTGCAAAGTGAACCGGCATGAATGTGGTAAATCCATAATAGGCCATGCCCAAAAATGCGTTGGTGAGAAAATATAATATAAGAGCGGGTTTGTTTGTCGCTTCCTCATGGTTTTCAAATTCAGTCTCATCCATGGTACTGCGCTTCCGATATGGGATGGCAATAAAAGTACTGATAGCAAGGAGTCCATTAAAGATACCCAAAAATGCATAGGCAGAACGCCAAGAAATAATGGCGGCGGCTGTGGTGGCTAATATAGGTCCCAACGCCGATCCGGTTGATCCAAATATACCATGAATAGCCATACCTCTTGTGAGTGATTTTACGCGATGAGAAATAAGTGTCAATCCTGCGGGATGGTAAATACTGCAGAAAAAGCCCATAAATCCGAGGCCAACTACCATCATCTGGAATGAGCCTGAAAGGGCCACTAAAAGTGCCGATATGGATGATCCTACCTGATAAATGAGCAATAACTGTCTGCCGCCGAACCGCTTCTCTGCCCAACCTGCCGGTATGGCACCCAAACCAAACATGAAACCGCTAATGGAAACCATAAATCCCAATGTACTGAGCCCCACATCAAATTCGTTACGAATGACCGGAATCAAACTGGGCAATGCCAACATAAGGGCGTGGACCGACAGATGGCTCCCGCCAGTGATGCTTAGGGTAATTTTTTCGAATTGGGTCATAACTAAAAAACCCCCACTACCAAAAAGCAATGAGGGTTCATATTAATTTGGAAAAACAGGGTTATCGTTTTTCTGCAATACGAGTGGCTTTAGAACCGGTCAGTTTCCGCAAATAATTCAGCTTTGCACGACGGACTTTTCCACGGCGTTTCACTTCAATTTTGCTTAACATGGGGGAATGGACAGGAAATATTCTTTCCACGCCAATACCGCCTGAGATTTTTCGAACCGTGAAGGTTTCAGAAATATCACTGCCTTTACGGCCAATGACCAATCCTTCAAATTTCTGTATACGTTCTTTTCCACCCTCAACCACACGGACATCCAATATGACCGTATCGCCGGGACCAAATTCTGGTAAATCTGTTTTCAATTGGTTTTCGAAAACCGGTTTCATCTTATTCATCGTTATTCTCCGATTTATTTAATTGTAAATAATGCTTCCAAATATCAGGACGTTTTTCTTTCGTCCTTTGTTCCTGGCGCGCCTTACGCCATTCCTCAATTTTTTTATGGTATCCCGAAATGAGTACCTCCGGAACTGTCATACCGTCAATTTCCCTCGGCTGGGTATAATGGGGCGCATCTAAAAGATCCGCCGAAAAGGTATCACTCAGTGCTGAATCTATTTTATTCAGCACACCGGGGATGAGCCTGACCATACTGTCTATCAATATCATCCCAGGGATTTCTCCACTGGTAACCACAAAATCACCGATGGAATATTCGTGGGTCACATACTTTTCGATAACCCTTTCATCGATACCTTTATAATGCCCGCAAATGACAATAAGCTTTTGCACAGAACTGTTTTCTACTGCCAGTTCGTGCGTCCAGGTTTTTCCCTGAGGTGAGGGATAGATAATCCGAAGATCATCCGATCCACCCACTTTTTCAATGGCATCTTCAATGGCCTTAAATAAAGGCCCTGCCATCATGACCATTCCGGCGCCGCCGCCGAATGGTGTATCGTCGGTTTGACGATAATTTCCTTCACCAAATTCCCGCAGGTTTACCAAGTGGAAATCCACTTTCTCCCGCGCCACTGCCTGTCTCAACATAGAATGCTGGACCACCGCTTCCACTAAATCGGGAGCCGGTGTAATAATGGCTATTTGGTGTTTCAATCCAATAAGCCGTCCATGGGCGTGATGGTGACCAATCCCATCTCAATATCCACCGCACGAACAATTTCCGGTACGACCGGAATTAATACTTCCTTTTTTCCTCGCTTAATCACGTAAACATCGTTAGCGGGTAGGCTGATCATATCCACCAATTCACCGATAATTTCACCATTATCAGTTACCACCGTCGCACCCAGTAAATCAGCTGAAATTAAATTAATCGGATCGGAATCTTCTACAGAGGCAAATAATAATTGGCCAATCATGGATTCAGCTTCATCCCTTGTTTTTAATCCCTCAAAAAGGAAGCGTCGTTTTTTATTTAACCCCGTTACTTTTTCAAGTTTTACATCCCTGGCAATGGTTTCATCAAAACCAATAAATAAGGATTTATCCGTCACATAATCATCAAACTGACGTACAAGCGGGCGGACGCCCACTTCGCCTTTCAAGCCAGAGGCTCGGGTAATTTTTGCAATGGCAAAAAGCTTATTACTCATTTCTATCGATCACCTCAAGTCGGGCACGTTTTCCACCCTCTTTTGCATTTACTGCAAATAATAAAGTACGGATAGCAGAAATGTTTCTTCCCCGCTTCCCGATTACTTTACCATAATCACCATCACCAACGGTGAGTTCAAAAATGATACTCTGCTCAGATTCTACTGTTTCCACTTCTACTTCATCTGGTTTATCCACCAGTTGCTTTACCATTATTTCTATAAACTCTTTCATAATCATTCTCCCTTCAAACTGAGGTTGTTATTTTTCCTCAGATTTTTCGTCTTTTCCATCATTTTCAGCTGCATCTTTTTCAGTCTTTTCCTCTTCAGATGCGTCTTCTTTTTCTGCTTCTTCTGTGGTTTCTTCAACGGCCACTTCTTCTACCGCATCGTCCACGGTTTCCTCTACCTCTGGAGTTTCTTCAGCCGATGCCGCTTCTTCAACTGCTTCCTCTTCTACTTTTTCTTCTTCAACCGGAGCATCTTCCATTGCTTCTTCGGTAGATGCTTCTTCTGTAGTTTCTTCGACTTCTTCTACTTCAACATTTTCTTCCACGGCCTCGTCTACTTTGGATTCTGACTTTTCTACTTCAACGATTTCTTCTGCCGCTGTGGCTTCTTCAACCGGAGCTTCATCAGTCGACTCTACCGCCACCTCTTCAGTTGATTCTTCTACTGAAACTTCTTCCCCTGCTGGTTCCTCCACTGCACCATCTTTCTCTGCCACTGTGGCTTCTTCGACTGCTTCCTCAGCCGCCGTTTCAGCAGCTGTAGCTGCTTCGCCTTCAGCTTTTAACTTTTCTTCAGCCTTTTCAGATTTCTTTGTCGCCTTTTTGGCGCGATTTTTTAATGTTTCCTCACGGGTTAAAACCCATTTCTTCATTTCTTTTTCAATTGTTTTTTCATCCAAGCCCTGTTGGGTCAAATGCCAGCGATGCGCCAATCCTGATCGTTTCATTAATCCATGGGCCGCTTCAGAAGGCTGCGCACCTTCTTTTAACCAATGTAAAAAACGGTCTTCATCCAGTTTGTAAGATTTATCCGCTTCAATTGGGTTAAACCAACCCAATTCTTCGATGGCAGCGCCATCGCGGCGATTCCGTGAATCCATTACCACCACGCGGTAAAATGGTCTGTTCCGCCGTCCAATTCGTTTGAGTCTAATTTTAGTCGCCAATTCGTCTTCTCCTTAATTTAATCCCAACATTTCAGGATTCATGTTACGGGGTAATTTCATTTTACCCATTTTTTTCATCATTTTTTTCATTTGGTCAAATTGTTTTAAAAGCTGGTTCACTTCCTGAACAGATCTACCGGATCCTTTGGCAATCCGCGATCGTCGAGACCCATTTATCATGAGCGGGTCTTTCCGTTCCGCCGGTGTCATAGAGCTAATGATAGCTTCTGTCCAAATCAACTGCCGATCATCCAGATTCAATCCCTTCATCATCTTTCGATTCATTCCAGGCATCATACCAACAATCTGATTTAAAGGTCCCATCTTTTTCAGTTGCTTTAACTGGTCTTTATAATCCTCCAAATCAAAGGTGGCATTCCTAAGTTTTTTCTCCAGTTTAGCGGCTTGATCTTCATCTATTAAATCTTTGGCTTTTTCAACCAAGTATACCACATCACCAAATCCCAGAATCCGATCCACTATTCGTTTCGGATCAAAGACCTCAAGGCCATCCATCTTTTCTGATACACCGATAAACTTAATCGGTACACCAGTCACCTCTGTAATGCTTACTGCTGCTCCACCCCGGGCATCACCATCTAATTTAGTTAAGATAGTTCCCGTTAAGGTTAGAGCGGCGGAAAAGGCTTTTGCTGAATTCACAGCATCCTGCCCCGTCATTCCATCCACAACAAACAATGTTTCAACCGGATTAACTGCTTCAGCAATCTCCTGTATTTCCGTCATCATTTCACCATCTACATGGAGACGACCAGCCGTATCCAGAATCACCACATCGGTTTTGGAAGCACCTGCTTCTTCTACTGCACTTTGACAAATATCTACCGGATCTCCCGTCCCTTGTTCGTACACAGGAACATCCACTGTTTTTCCCACCTGAATCAGTTGTTCAATGGCCGCAGGACGATACACATCCGCTGCAGTTAAAAGTACCGATTTCCCCTGCTTTTTTAAGGCGGCTGCCAGTTTTCCGCAGGTGGTGGTTTTACCGGACCCTTGCAATCCTGCCATGAGGATTACCGCCGGCTTTTTGGAACCAAGTTTAAGCGGTGCGGCTTCTTTCCCCAGGAGATTCACCAATTCATCGTGAATAATCTTGATGAATTGTTCTCCCGGTTTGACCGATTTGAGAACTTTTGTCCCTTCGGCACGATCTTTCACACCGCTCACAAACGCTTTGGCCACTTTGAAATTCACATCCGCTTCCAAAAGGACACGGCGAATTTCTCGTGACGTCTGCTGAATGTTAGCATCAGTGATCTTCCCCAAACCTCGAAGGTTTCGGAAAATCGTGTCGAACCGGTCTGCCAGCTGATTAAACATAAATTTTCGGCTCAATAAAAGCTTGGGAAATTAATTGTACTTTCTATCGCAATCAATAAAGAAAGATGATATTCTATGACTTAATTTTACCCATGGATTTTAACATTGACACTGCCACTACAGAGGATCTGCCTGCAGTAAGTAGTGTTACCCTTGTTGATATGGAACATTTTCTGTCCATTGCCGAATACTTTCGTATCCTAAAAATCAAAGATCAAATTGTAGGATTCCTTATTGCACTCACACCGGGAAAGAATTACCAAAGTCTCAATTATAAGTGGTTCGAGAAAAAATATAAATCATTTATGTATATAGATCGCATTGTAATTGCGCCCGCATTCCATGGGAATGGATTTGGCCGTGCATTTTATGATAATCTTTCGGATTTCTCATCAGAACAAGCGCCAAGGATTACCTGCGAAGTAAACATTCGCCCCATGAATGAAGGATCGATTCTTTTTCATGAAAAATATGGATTCGATCAGGTGGGAACGCAAGAGACCGAAGGCGGGACAAAAGAAGTTTCCCTGATGGCAATTGATTTACCTAACAATTAATTAAGGTTTGTAGCGCTTTTGTGCTTTCAAAAGATATAAATCCGCTTTTTTTGTTTTGCCATCTTGAGCCAATGAGACTATTCGAAGGGATTCCAATAAGGGAATAGCTGTGTTATCATAGTTCGAATAAAAAGCATCCATTGCTTTCGCAATGAGATCCACCTGATAGCCTACCTCCTTTGAACGATGTTCATCTACAATTTCATAAAATCGCTCGATATAGTATGGCTCCACCCAATTTACATCCTGGTTATATTGCTTCTTTACTTCCTGTTTATGATGAAATTTCAGTTTAGCGCCTGCAGCATACACCCCATTAATAAAGGCAACCTTCTCTTTTATTTCCAAGGATTCCCAATAGGTGGCAGGTGTGCGGTTTTGACCTAATGAAATGGTCAGAAAAACACTCAGGATTATCATAGGTCTAATCATTATTCAATTCATTAAATTGATTCACGATTGGCACTCTTCTACCGATACCAAACGCTTTTGAAGTTACACGTAATCCCGGTGCTGCTTGACGTCTTTTATATTCATTAATTCGAATCCGCCTTGAAATATCGATGACGAGTTCAGGATCAGCTCCTTCTTCAATGAGTTCTGTGGGCGATTTTTCATCCTCAATCATTGCAGTGACCAAAGGACTAACCACATCATAATCAAATGGATCTACCTGATTGGGAGCCAATTCAGCTGAGGGAGGTTTTTCAATGGAATTAATGGGGATACGGTCAAATCCAGCTTTTTCATTCACCCATCGAGAAAGGGCATAAACATCTGTTTTGGACAAATCAGAAATAACGGATAGTCCTCCATTCATATCCCCATACAATGTACAGTATCCCATGGCCAATTCTGTTTTATTCCCCGTGGACAATACGAGCCAATTAAATTTATTTGACAACGCCATAAGCAAACTGCCCCGAACCCGTGCTTGGATGTTTTCTTCAGCCACACCAGAATCTGTCCCAGAGAAACTTTCTCTCAGTACAACCCCAAATTGTCCTACAATCGTTTCAATGGGTATCGTTCGGTAATCTACTTTTAGGTTATTGGCCAGGGTTTCTGCATCGTCCAAACTGTGATCGCTGGAATATTGCGAGGGCATTGATACACCATGAATGTTTTTCGGTCCCAACGCATCTACGGCGATACAAGCAGTAAGGGCCGAATCAATTCCACCGCTCAACCCCAATACGGCTTCCGAGTGACCTGTTTTAATAAAATAATCCCGGACGCCCAAAACCAGAGCAAGATAAATCTTCTCTTCCCTCACATCCGCTTTTATTTCAATTGGTGTCGGATTATCTATGTCAACTATAATAAGATCTTCTTCAAAAGGTTTCCCTTGTCCAATCAAAGAGCCTTCTCCGTCATATACTAATGATTGTCCATCAAAAATAAGTTCATCCTGTGCACCAACAAGGTTACAATAAATAAATGGAAGTCCAGTTTCTGAAACTTTGTTTTGGATGAGTGATTGTCGATCCGTTAATCGTTCAGCTCGGTAAGGTGACGCAGATATATTGACAATCATTTGGGCCCCTTTTTCTTTGAGTGAATCCGTAATATTACAGGCATAATTTTTATCCCATAAATCCTCACAAATCTGTAAACCAATTTTTATTTTTTCAGTCTCAATTTCAATTTCTAATACACCGGTTGTTTCTCCGGGAGAAAAATAACGAACTTCGTCGAAAACATCATAGGTTGGGAGCAGCATTTTACTGTAATAGCCTAAAACATGACCACCTGCGCAAACAAATGCGCTATTGTAAAGATTTCTGCCTTCATAATTCCCATTCCCCACAATCATTGGAACAGTGGAACGTTTTGCGATATACGAAAGTGCATCTCCAGCTTGGGCTATAAATTTGTCACGAAGAAGTAAATCTTGGGGTGGGTAACCCATTATCGCCAATTCAGGGAAAATCACAAGACCCGCACCAGCCTCAACCGCTTTTTGATACCAATCGATTATTTTATCTCGATTAGCATTAATCGCACCCACAGTGGGATTAATCTGACATATAGCAATTTTCATGCATACCTTATTTCAAAATTGTCAAATTGATGCTTTAAACCACTCCATTCTGTTGCCACATGATCGACTCTTGCCATATTTGGACCCACTTTCACTTTTTCAATAAATGATTCCAAATCGTCGGTTTTTCCTTCTACCTGAATTTCTACAGACCCATCTGAAAGGTTTTTTGCGTACCCATTTAGCCCAATTTTCTTTCCGATTTGAACGGTAAACCATCGAAAACTCACGCCCTGAACTTTTCCAGATACTATCAACTTTACCGATGAATCACTATCCATTTAATAATTCTATAACTTTATTTATTACATCAGTAGGCATATTTACTTTATGTATTTCTTTCAGATCCCAAGTGTTGTATCCAACTACAGGCTTTCCCAATTGGAAGGCAAAGGCAATTTCACTTAGGGTACCGTATTTACCAGAAATAGCAATCGCCACATCACAGTTATAAGATAGAGTCACATTGCGTCCAATTCCAATACCGGTGGACACGGGAATATCAATATATTCATTGGCCTCTTCCTTTTCCGTGCCCTTAAGAATTCCCACACAGGTACCTCCCGCGGATTTTACACCTTTCGCTATGGCTTCCATCACTCCTTCACCGCCACCGCAATAAACTAAATAATTTTCGGTGGCGAGTCGCTTACCTATTTCAACTGAATCCACATATGTCTGTTTATCGATATCTCGACCACCAAAAACGGATACTCTCGCTTTAAAGGTCATTAGGGCTCAATTCTGTACATGGTTCGAGGATATGGAATGGTTTCTCGTATATGTTTTACACCTGTTATCCATCCTACAGTCCGTTCAAGGCCTAAGCCAAATCCAGAATGGGGAACAGATCCATATTTCCGTAGATCCAAATACCATTGAAAAGGCTCTATTGGCAAATTATTCTCCTTGATTCGACTTAAAAGAATATCATGATCATCTTCCCTTTGCCCGCCCCCAATAATTTCGCCATATCCTTCCGGTGCAATCATATCCACGCCCAAAGCCAAGTCATTATTATTTTCATCGCGTTTCATATAAAATGCCTTGATCTCTGCGGGCCAACGGTGAATCATTACCGGACGATCAAACTCTTCGGAGATAATTGTTTCATGAGTCCCACCAAAATCGGAGCCATGGGTAAAGTCCGCCCCTTTATCTTTTAGAATTTTGGCTGCGTCATCATAGGTGATCCGCGGGAATGGTGGCACCACTTTTTCCAGACTGGCCGTATCCCGTTCTAAAACCTTCAATTCTTCCTTACAATGATCTAAACACCACTGAACCACATAACTCACATATTTCTCTGCCCAATCCATGTTTTCATCCAAATCACAATATGCCATTTCCGGTTCAATCATCCAGAATTCAGTTAAATGACGACGTGTCTTGGATTTTTCTGCACGAAATGTGGGGCCAAAAACATATATTTTCCCAAATGCCATGGCGCTGGCTTCTCCATAAAGCTGTCCACTTTGTGTTAAATAAGCTGATCGGTCAAAATAATCCAATTCAAATAGAGTACTGGTTCCTTCCACAGAATTTCCGGTTAAAATGGGAGAATCCATGAGTGTGAACCCATTATCATCAAAAAAGTCCCGAGTGGCTTTCACTACTTGGTGACGAACCCGTAAAATCGCATTCTGGTTTTTAGATCGAAGCCATAGATGTCGATTATTCATTAAGAAGTCTGTTCCATGTTCCTTATGAGAAATGGGATATTCATCTGCAATCTGATGGATTTCAATATTTGTCACCCCCAATTCAAATCCGCCGATTGAGCGGGGTTCAGCCCGAACTGTGCCCGTTACCGTAACTGACGATTCTTGCGTCAGTTCACTTCCCAGTTTAAAAATAGTTTGATCCGTTTCTGCCTTCACTACGACACATTGAACAAGGCCCGTACCGTCACGAAGAATTAAAAACCATATTTTTCCAATAGACCGAGTGTTATATACCCATCCATTCAGGGTAACCTCCTGCCCATCAAAATCTTTTAATTGTTTTATTGTTGTTGTCATTTCACTCACGTTTTAGATTGAATAAGTAAAGAAATTACCACGATGTCATTATCTCGTTCAAAACATCTTCTGCAATTTTATTCACTGCCGCAGTTGTTGCAAATTCCCTCGGATCACCATATTCATTATTATCATCTCCATCAATTAAACCATCATTATCATTGTCAATCCCATCCGAACTAATATCACCAGACAATCCATAGGCGCCCCATCCTGAGAAGTTTTTCTTTATGAGGACCTTATCTTCGCGAACATCATACCACTCTACCTTCATATGGACTGTAAATCGATACTCCGTCACTGCCTCTTCCTTTGTGAATGTATATGGTTCATCTGTCACTTTAATAATGGTACCCCGAAGAATGGATGTGGCCTGGTCCTCATCCGTTACCCTAAGAATATTTTCCTCATTAAATTTTGCAATTAAGTTTTCGGTCACAGATTCACTCATGCCAAATTCTGCTGTCTGATTTTCTACAATGGGAATGGCGATAGAATTGATATGTGCGGGGATGCTCCCAGCCATGGAGTAGAACATACAAGATGACACTGCCCACGTAATACACAAAAAGATACTAAAATTGATTATTGATTCAATAATTTTCATGTTAAATAGTTTTCGTGTCTTTCGCGTTTTTCGTGGGTGAATAATATTTGTATAAATATTTAAACCTTAATCTTTCTTTCCAACCCATACTGGTCAATTTTACGGTATAATGTTCTTTCACTCATACCCAAAGATTTAGCTGTGGCGCGGCGATTGTTTCTAAAAAACTTCAACGTACGTTCAATGGCTTCTCTCTCTAAATCTTCCAAACTCATATCGCCGATAGAACTGTTTTGAATAAAATATTCAGACTCAGCATTAATATGGAGGCTCGGTGTTAATGATTCGCTTTCTTGACCAATCATTGGAACATCCATTTGATTCGAAATAATGCTGCCCTGAGTAGCAAATTGTTTTAAAAATTCTACATCCTGTCTCAATAAAAACAACTGACGTAAAATAAGTTCCCGCTCCGCAGCCTCAGGCGGTTGATTCATGAGCATGGGTAAAGCCGGATTGGGTGTCGCCTCTTTAATTTCTACTCCTAAATGACGCTCAACCATTTCCACCGTGATTCGCTCTCCTTTCTCGAGAACGATAATGCTTTCTACAAAATTCTTTAGCTCCCGAATATTGCCCTTCCACGGTTTCGTTTTCATCATTCGAATGGCTTCTGGCATGAAACCACGATATACGATATCATTTGCCCGGGTGAATTCCAAAGCGAAACGCTCTACCAATAAACTGATGTCTTCGACCCGATGCCTCAGTGCCGGCACATCAATGGTCACTGTTTTTAATCGATAGTATAAATCCTGGCGAAATTTTCCACTTTCAACTAATTCAGGTAAATTCTTATTCGTGGCAGCCACGACTCGAACGTCGGTTTTTTTGGACGTAGATGCACCCACTGGAGTGAATTCGCCACTTTCCAAGACTCGAAGGAGTTTCACCTGTGTTTCTAAAGGTGTTTCGCCTATTTCATCGAGGAAAATAGTGCCTTTATTTGCGGTCTCAAAATAGCCTTTTCGATCACGCCGTGCATCCGTATATGCACCTTTTTTATGACCAAAAAGTTCACTTTCTATAATCCCTTCCGGAATGGCGCCGCAATTCACAGTGATCAATGGCTCATGGGAACGTTTACTGTGTTGATGAAGTGCTTTCGCCACCAATTCTTTTCCAGTCCCTGATTCTCCTGTCACCAGAACAGATATATCGATAGGCGCTACTTGTGCAACCATGTCCAACACCTCACAGATAGCATCGGACCCCCCAACCATCCCAGATGTTTTTTGTATTCTTTCTATATTCATATTTTACCCTTTTTTTCCAAAATCAAGGATCTTGTCACAGGAGTTAAAAACTACGATTCATTGTCGCACATTTCGTGTATTTCGCTGGCCACTTTAAAATACTTTTTCTATATCTTTTTCCATTTTAATAATCTCATCCCGCAACCGAGCCGCTCGTTCAAAATTTAAATTTTCTGCCGCTTCAAACATTTCTTGCCGCATCATATCCACAGCCAGCTTTTTATCCATATTGCTGAAATCATCACCCCGTCGGTTTTTATATGGTTCAGTTTCATGAATCGAATCTGCCACGGCAGTAGTACCCATGATATCATCGGTGGATTTATACACAGTTCTCGGCAAAACGTCATGATCTTTATTAAATTTTTCCTGAATTTTTCTGCGGCGCTTTGTTTCTTTAATCAGGTAATCCATGGCATCAGAAACACGATCTCCATACAGGATAACCTGTCCATTTACATGCCGTGACGCCCGGCCAGCCACTTGCATGAGTGAACTGCGGGATCGTAAAAATCCCTGCTTATCCGCATCAATTACTGCCACCAATGATACTTCCGGCAAATCCAGCCCCTCTCTCAACAAGTTAATCCCAACAAGAACATCAAATTCCCCAAGACGAAGGTCTCGAAGAATCTGTACCCGCTTGAATGTATCAATCTCACTGTGTAAATATCGGACGCGAAGGTTTACACCCCGTAGGAATTCGCTTAAATCTTCTGCCATACGTTTTGTGAGGGTCGTCACCAGAATCCGTTCGTTTCGTTCTGTTCGTTCTCGAATCTCCCCAATTAAATTATCAATTTGTCCTTCACTTTTTCTCACTTCAACCACAGGATCCAACAGCCCTGTCGGCCGAATCACCTGCTCCACCACAACACCTTTTGCCATTTCTAATTCCCGATAAGCCGGTGTGGCCGATACATAGATAACCTGGTTTTGTTTGGCATGGAATTCCTCTATTTTCATAGGGCGATTATCCATTGCGCTTGGGAGTCGAAAACCATGCTCCACCAATACTTCTTTGCGGGCTCGATCTCCATTATACATGGCTTGAATTTGAGGTAAGGACACATGAGATTCGTCAAGGATGGTGATAAAATTATCCGGGAAAAAATCAATAAGTGTAAATGGACGGTCCCCGGGCTTTCTTCCTGAAAAGTATCGAGAATAATTTTCAATCCCTGAACAGTATCCCACTTCCATCATCATTTCAAGATCAAAGTTGGTTCGCTGCTCCAGTCGCTGCGCTTCCAGTAGTTTATCCATTCCCCTCAAATCTTCCAACCGATGTATCAATTCAAGGCGAATATCACCTACAACTTTGTTGATGGTTGCTTGGTCCGTTACAAAATGTTTCCCCGGATAAATAAAATCTGAATCCATTTCCTTTAGTATTTCGCCTGTCAATGGATGGAATCGTGTAATTTGATCGACCTTATTCCCAAACAATTCTATTCGAATGCCCACATCTTCGTAAGCCAAATAAATTTCAATCACATCTCCCCTGACCCGAAAAGTACTCCGTTCAAAAACCGTATCATTCCTGAGATAATGTATATTTATCAGTTTTTTAAGAAATTCTCTTCGATGCAACACTGTTCCCCGCTTCAAGTGAATCACTTTATCTTTATACTCTTCCGGGGAGCCGATCCCGTAAATACAGGAAACGGAACTAATGACAATCACGTCTTTCCGCTCCAAGAGTGAGCTGGTGGCTTTTAATCGGAGGATATCAATTTCTTCATTCACAGACATGTCTTTTTCAATAAACGTATCTGTAATGGGCATATAGGCTTCCGGTTGATAATAGTCATAATAGCTGATAAAAAACTCAACTGCATTATTGGGGAAAAGTTGTTTGAATTCGCCATACAATTGGGCAGCCAACGTCTTGTTATGGGAAATGATTAAAGCGGGTCGCTGTACTTCCTGGATCACATTCGCCATCGTAAATGTTTTACCGGAACCGGTAATCCCCAACAACACCTGATGTTTATCTCCATTGTTCAGGCCCTGGACTAATCCTTCTATGGCCTGTGGCTGATCCCCCTGGGGTTTGAAGTCCGATTGAATTTGAAACTCTGACATATCGGCAAATTTACCTCGGTTAGATCATAGGATACAATGGCAGAGAGTAACTATTTTATATTACGATTGTTCCATGGAATACCGAAGCGACCTTCATATATTCGTTTATGAATTGAGCACAATTAACACTAATATTCACCTAAATTTCATAAATTAAACTGAATTAATCCTATGCACAGAAAAACTGTCCCTTCTTTTATTACAATCATTCTTATTTCTTTGTGGGGTTTTTCTTGTAATAACAATAAGCCAGCCAAAACACAATTCAACATCATGGAAACCACCATTGCCAAAGTGCATCATGCATTTGAGAATGGTGGTTTAACCGCACGGCAATTGGTTCAAATGTATCTGGATAGAATCGAAGCATACGATCAATCCACCAAACTAAATTCCATTGTCGTGGTGAACCCAAATGCATTAAATAAAGCAGACGAATTAGATGCTGAATTTAAAAAGACCGGAAAGCTTCGCCCCCTCCATGGTATTCCCATTATTGTAAAGGATAACTACGACACCTACGATTTACCCACTACAGGGGGATCATTGGCTATGAAAGGGTCTATCGCTCCCGATGATGCATTCCAAGTAGCAAAAATCAGAGAAGCAGGGGCGATTGTCTTGGGAAAATCCAATATGGCTGAATGGGCATTTAGTGCTTATAAAACGGAAAGTTCCATTGCAGGCATCACACGTAACCCTTATGATCTATCACGTGTGCCGGCGGGCTCCAGTGGTGGTACAGCCGCTTCAGTGGCCGCCAATTTGGCTTTGGCGGGGTTAGGGACGGATACGGGCAATTCCATACGAGGTCCATCGTCTCATAATAACCTTGTTGGCATTCGATCCACCATGGGTGCCACAAGCCGAGATGGCATTATTCCCCTCATGCTGAGGAATGATATTGGGGGACCTTTTGCCAGAACCGTAGAAGATGCTGTGCGCATTTATAAAGTGATTGCCGGGTACGATCCAAAGGATTCTATTACCAAACGATCTCAAGGAAAAATCGCCGACGATTATCTGCAGTATTTGGATCCCAATAGTCTAAGAGGTGCGCGCATCGGTGTACTTCGCCGCTATATTGACACACCCACTGCTGATCCCGAAATGATTGCATTAACTGAAAAAGCCATTGCCGATTTAAAAGCTGCTGGTGCCGAAATCGTCGACCCATTTGATATTCCCAATTATGATGAATTGATAGATGGAATTTGGTGTAACGTGTTTCAACATGACGTAAATAACTACCTCGCCTCTCTTGGGAAAAATGCGCCGCTTCATTCATTACAGGAAATCAAAGATTCCGGCTTGTATCTGCCTTATGTGGAAAAAATGATTGAAGGCAGCTTAAAGAAAATAATCCCACCGGCAGAACGAGATCCCATTTGCATTGACATATACAATTCACCCAAGAATATAGCCTTTTCACAAGCGGTGAATGATGCCATGGATGCAGCAGGCATTGATGCATTTATTTATCCCACCTGGAGCAATCCGCCCCGTTTGGTGGGCGATATGGAAAGTCCCGCCGGAGATAATAGCCAATATATTTCTCCCCATACCGGCATGCCTGCAATTACAGTTCCAACTGGGTTTACAGAGAATGGCCTTCCCGCAGGAATTACATTTATCGGCCGACATTTTGATGAACCGAGAATTATGGGGTATGTTTATGCCTATGAACAAAAAACAAGCCATCGTAAACCGCCTCCGGGATTTGCACGATTAAGTAAATAGATAGAAAGATACTTATGTCAAAATTCACTCGCTCTAATAAAACAATTATATATGGATTATTTTTTCTCTCCATTGTATTTGCCCAGCCATTACGCCAAGTGCGGCCAGAAGTTGTGGGCATGTCCAGCGATCGATTGGAAAAAATTACCCATCACATGGAGACCTATGTTCTAAACAATCAACTTTCCGGGGGTGTAACCCTTGTCATGCGTCATGGAAAGGTCGCCTACTTTGATGCATTTGGTTATCGCGATACTGAATCAAAAGACAAAATGGAAAAAGATGATATTTTCAGGATAGCCTCTCAGACTAAATCCATAATCAGCCTGGGCATCATGATTCTTCAAGAAAGAGGTCAATTGCTGATTAGCGACCCCGTTGGCAAATATATTCCGGAATTCAATTCAACCACAGTCGCAGTGAAAACCGAAGTGGGTTATAAAATTGTTCCCGCCAATCGAAAGATAACAATCCGTGATCTTTTAACCCATACAGCAGGTGTTGGATGGGGATTTGGTCCCGGTAGAGACCAATGGGAAAAAGCTGAAATTATGGGATGGTATTTCGCCTATAGGGACGAACCTATTCAAACCACGATAAAACGCATCGCAACACTACCAATGGATGCCCAACCTGGAGAACGATTTGTTTATGGCCTCAGCACGGATATATTGGGTGCACTGATTGAAGTGGTTTCCGGCCTTTCATTGGATCATTTTTTAGACACAGAAATTTTTAAACCGTTACGCATGAAAGACACGCACTTCTATATCCCTGTTAATAAACAGGATCGACTTACGACAGTTTATTCATCGACGGATAATGGCATTTCCCTCTCCCCCGATCCGGGAAAAAGGATTGGGGCAGGCATGATCGGTCAGGGTCATTATGATATAGGTCCCCAAAAAAGTTTTTCTGGGGGAGCGGGGTTGCTTTCCACTGCAGAAGATTATGCCACATTTCTCCAAATGATACTCAATGGCGGTACCTTCAATAAACAACGGATACTCAGTCGCAAATCTGTCGAACTCATGACGGTTGATCATTTGGGATCAATTGAATTCCCATGGACAAATGGCGTTGGGTTTGGGCTGGGATTTGCAATCGTAAAAGATTTGGGAAAACGTGGCACTTTAGGTTCCGAAGGCGAATTTGGTTGGGGTGGTGCATATCATTCCACATATTGGATAGATCCAAAGGAAGATTTAGTCGTTGTATATTTTACTCAATTAATTCCAGCAAAAAATATCGATGATCAACAGAAGTTGAGATCTCTCATTTATCAAGGTATCATTGATTAGATCTATGAAAATATTTTTTTCCATTCTCTCATTCCTACTACTACTCAGTTGTGATAATGAACCGGATTCCGATCTGATTACATGGCAAAAGAATTGGAATAAATGGGAATCAATGAATATGACCCATTATGTATATAATTTTAGAGCCAGCTGCTACTGTATAGACGAATGGGTGCGAGAAGTCAGTGTGACTGTGAATAATGATTCGGTCATTTCTATTCTATTCACAGATGATGGGGAACCACCCCAGATATTAAAAATCAGTGATTGGCATACCATCAATTCATTATTTGATTTGTCCAAGGCCATCATAGAAGAGGCAGCCAAATTTAAACTGGAATATGACAAAACTTATGGAAACCCAACGCTCATATCTGTGGATTGGAATTCACAGGCGGTCGATGATGAAGCAATATTTTACATAAATAATGTTCAGAATAAATGATATGATATGTCGGCGATTCGATCTATTAAAAAGAGGAAATTAATGAAATACATCATAAATACCATTTTGCTCGTCTTTACGGCCTGTGGCATAAACAAATCAAAGGAAATAGATCAAATTAAAAATGTATTGCATACACAACAGACCGCATGGAATAATGGTAATATTGATGCATTTATGCTGGGCTACTGGCAGTCCGATTCGTTGGCTTTTACCTCCACAAACGGCACCGTTAAGGGATGGCAAAATACATTAGATAGATATCATAATGCCTATCCAAACAAAGGAGCCATGGGTCGCCTTAAATTTGACATCATCGATGTCCAATTGATGGATAAGACCACAGGCACATTGGTTGGAAAATGGGCACTTTATCGTGAGAATGATAATCCAAAAGGTGGCTTCACTCTCATATTTAAAAAAATTAATGGTGATTGGCTCATTATAAATGATGTAACTACCTCTGAATGAATTGGATTCTGGAAACAGAAAACCTCCAATTACGAGAAATGGTTCAGGATGATTTTGAGCCATTATATGAATTTTTATCTGACCCTGAAACCATGTCTTTCTACCCTGCACCCTATACAAAATCCGGTGTTCAAGAATATATTGATAAAAATATAGATAGATATCTATCTATTGGATGTGGATTATGGTCAATCATATTAAAATCAAGTCATAAACTCATTGGTGACTGTGGAATTACAATTCAACATATTAATGGCGTAGATGAATACGAAATCGGCTACCATTTAAATAAAAAATATTGGGGAAATGGCTATGCGACCGAAGCCGCCAAGGCAGTGAAAAAATATGGATTCAATACATTAGGTATGAATAAACTTTGCTCATATATGGCGGCCGATCATTGGCCATCACGAATGGTGGCAGAACGCAATGGCATGACGATTGAAAAAAAATTTAATAATCCTCAAAACAGAAATTTTCAAACAGTTGTATATTCAATCAATAAGTAAATAAGGAGTAATTCAATGAGAATCAAATTAATCGGCATTTGTTTAATGCTATTAGTAAGTTGTGAAACAGGCCATCAGGAGTATTCAATCGAAGCATTCATTAATACCACTTCCATTGGCGGTGCCAGTTTTTCACCCGATGAAAAATCTATTCTCATTCTGATACGCATAATCAATATAATCCCACCAACCGTATTCTTATGATATTACATAAACGTATAGTAATTACAGGTTTCACTGCAATTTGTATTTTTTGTTCCTGCCAACCCAAATCGATGCCAGAAAATCCAAATATTATCATTATTATGGCCGATGATCTGGGTTACGGCGATGTGGGCGCTTATGGTGCCAAAAAGGAAAATGTAAAAACACCAAACATTGATAAACTAGCTGAAGGTGGTTTAAAATTCACTAGTGGCTATTGTTCCGCTTCTACCTGCACGCCAACCCGATACTCTTTTTTAACCGGATCCTACGCATTCAGAGAAAGTAATACGGGTATCGCACCGCCCAATGCACCAGCCATTATCAAACCCGGAACCGAAACTATCGCATCTTTGTTAAAAAAGGCAGGTTATAAAACAGCTGTTATCGGTAAATGGCATTTGGGATTGGGTGGACCGGAAGGTCCTGACTGGAATGGTGATTTAAAACCCGGGCCTCGTGAAATTGGATTTGATTTCAATTTTCTCCTCCCGACCACAAATGACCGCGTGCCTCAAGTCTATGTTCAAAATCACCGTGTGAAAAACTTAGATCCAAGCGATCCCCTTTGGGTGGGGCACGAGAAACCTAGTGAAAAACATCCAACTGGTATCACCCATCGAAACACATTGCGAATGAATTGGAATGATGGTCATAACAATACCATCCATAATGGTATCGGCAGGATTGGATTTTATACTGGCGGCCATATGGCGCGTTTCAGGGATGAAGACTTGGCCGATGAATGGCAAAGACAGGCAAACAAATGGATTGAAGAGAACAAGGATAATCCTTTTTTTCTCTTCTTTTCATCACATGATATTCATGTACCCCGCATGCCCCATGAACGTTTCCAAGGTAAATCCGGTATGAGCTATCGCGGTGATGCCATTGTGCAATTGGATTGGAATGTGGGGGAAATCATGAAAACGCTGGATCGGCTTAACCTTAAGAAAAATACACTTGTAATTTTTGTTTCAGATAATGGACCAGTTCTGGATGATGGTTATGATGATTTTGCGAATGAGCAACTGGGTGACCATAAACCAGCTGGTCCCTATTCGGGTGGAAAATATACAGTTCGAGAAGGTGGTACACGCATCCCTTTCATTACATATTGGGAAAATATTATTCAACCTGGTATTTCTAAAGAAATGGTCTCTACGATCGACCTTCCAGCAAGCATGGCAGCTTTGACTGGAATTGACCTTCCCAACGATGGAGTTTTAGATAGTTTTAATGTATTGGATGCTTTATTGGGAAAGCGTGGAGCAAAAGGTAGGCAATATATCGTATCACAGGATAATGGACGAAAAGGAAATTATGGTTTACGCGATGGAAATTGGAAATTGCAGCGGCATGATGCAAAAAGAATGTATAATGGAGATTTATCTATGGATTCTTGGACTGTCCCACAATACACCTTATTTAATCTTGACAAAGATATTGCTGAGGCAAACGATGTCTCAAAAGATTATCCACAAATAACTGAAAGATTAAAAGATCAATTACAATCAATAATAGATCGAGGTAAAACTCGATTTTAAAGCAAGTTCGACTGCCTGATTTAGACAGGGGTTCCGATTAATTCGAATTCATTAGACGAATCGATTTTCACATCCACAAATTCACCTTTTTTTACAACCCCTTTGATATGAACTATATTATCAATCTCCGGGGAATCAAATTCCGTCCGCCCTACAGAAACCGTATCTCCACTTTTATCCACCAAAACTTTTAACGTTTCCCCTATCATAGCATTATTTTTCTCAGAACTGATATTGGCTTGTAAATCCATGAGTTCGGCTTTTCGTTCATGTTTCACATCAGTGGGTACATCATCTTCTAATACTTCCGCCAGTGTACCTTCTTCTTCTGAATAAGTAAAAATGCCCAATCGATCAAATTTCATTTCTTCAATAAAATCATAGAGCTGTTTGAATTCGTCTTCTGTCTCTCCAGGATAGCCCACAATTAAGGTGGTTCGAATGCGAATATCAGGAATAGCTTCCCGCAATTGGAGCACACGATTGCGAATTCCATCCTGCCCCAATCCACGACGCATGGATTTTAATATATTATCAGACCCATGCTGGATGGGCATATCTAAATATCGACAAACATTCTTTGCTTTGGCCATGGCATCAATAATTCGTCGAGATAAATGGGCCGGGTGAGCATAATGGAGGCGAATCCATTCAATATCTAAGGTATCCAATTCTTTGATCAAATCACTTAAATATTTTTTGGGACTTAAATCCCATCCGTAACTGGTTGAATCCTGGGCGATGACCAACATTTCTTTTATTCCTTGATCCATTAATTTTTCAGCTTCCCACATGATTGAATCAATGGGTCGGCTTTTTTGTAGGCCTCGCATGAGGGGAATACTGCAAAAAGAGCATCCATTATCACATCCTTCTGCAATTTTCAAATATGCATAATGACTGGGCGTCATTAGAGACCGATAAAATAAAGGGTCGTCTTTAGCGTAGTCTTTTCCGGTTAAAAATGAGGTCACCTGATGAATATTTTTACTACCAAAAAAACGATCTACTTCCGGGATTTCTTTGGCCAATTCTTCCGGAAATCGTTCAGAAAGACACCCCATAACCACCAACTGTTTTAGATTGCCTGATTTTTTTAGTTCAGCTGCCTGCAAGATTGTTTCAATCGATTCTTCTCTGGCAATATCTAAAAATCCACAGGTATTGACCACAATCGTATCTGCTTCCTCTGGTTTCTGAGTAATATCAAACTGGGCATTCTTCAGCCCGCCCAACAACAATTCAGAATCCACCAATGCTTTTGCACAACCTAAACTGATCATATTCAACTTTTGATTTGGTTGGCTCATTAATCTTCACCAGTTCCTAATAAGCCTTGAACATATTCATTCCGATTGAATACGATTAAATCATCCAAATCTTCACCTACACCAATGAATTTTACAGGAATATTCAATTCCTTAAATAAGGGAAATACTATACCACCTTTTGCCGTCCCGTCCATTTTGGTCAGCACTGCCCCATCCACTTGCACTGTATTGGCAAATTCTCGAGCTTGTATCAAAGAATTCTGACCCAAACTGGCATCCAATGTGATGAGGGAATGAATTTCGTATTCCGGGAATCGAGATTCAACCACACGATACATTTTTTCCAATTCTGCCATGAGGTTTTTATACGTATGCAATCGTCCTGCTGTATCTACAATGGTAATATCTACACCCTGGGATTGCGCTGCCGTCAAACCATCAAATAAGACGGCAGATGGCTGCTGTGATTTTTCATTGCACACAATATTGACATCCACACGATTGGCCCATATTTTTAATTGTTCTGCTGCTGCTGCACGATAAGTATCGGCCCCAACTAACAAAACCTTTTTCCCAAGTGATTTATAATAATTTGCCAATTTTGCAGCAGATGTTGTTTTTCCAGTTCCATTTACACCAACCACCATAAGTACGACAGATTTTTGATTCGCCAGTTCGATCTCATTTCTATCCTCTAATTCCGAAACAAGGTAAGATTCTACTTTGTTAATAAATCCCTTTTTATGGTTTTTCTCAACCACTCCCAATACGGCTTCGACCGTAGCAAATCCCATATCGGCAGAAATGAGGGTATCTTCCAATTCCTCCAATGATTCCGGCGTAACCTTTCGTTTGACCAAAGACTCAAAAGCATCAGACACAGATTCACGTGTCTGCCGAAGCGCCTGAAATATTTTCCCCATAAAGGCCATGATACTAAATTGCTTTAATCTTCTGAATAAATGTTCGGATATAAACAAACCAACTAATACTCAGGAGCATAGTTGCGATATTTATGGTCACTTCTTGCATCCACGGGAAAGCATGCCATGGCCAAATATGAACCATGACTGCCAAAGCTGTAATCCCTGCTGCCCATTTTCCCCACCAATTGGAGCTTAAAATGAAATGACCGTTATTAAATAAGTATATAGCCGGAAGCGCAATTGCCACATATCGTAAAAGATAAAAAATGAAAAACCATCCCGGGAAACGACCCACAAGCGTTAAATAACCCACCACAGTTATAATGCAAGCAAAGTCAGCGATGGGATCTAACCATTTTCCGAAATGTGTTACTTCGTTTGCTTTTCGGGCAAACCAGCCATCCAAAGTGTCCGATAGAACCGCCAATACAACCAATAGGAAAGTGATCGTACCCATGGCTGGATCTCGTAAGGTATAAACGATGGGTACCGCCATAAGTGCGCGTCCCAGGCTAATCATATTCGCCACGGTTAAAATTCGAGTTGGGTCTGTAATTTTGGGTTTATTTGACATTGGTTAAAACATGTTGGTTATGCATGATTGACAACGAATCAACATCATAGATGAAATCACAATGTGCAGAAACGAATTGCTTATCATGCGAAATGAGAATTAAATGTTTTTGGGTTAACATTTCCTTAAAAAATTGGCTTAAAATTAACTTTTGATTCCAACCCAATCCAAAGGTTGGTTCATCTAAAATCAAAACGTCATAGTCACAATGGGCTAAAATAATAATCAATGCCATCCGTAAGCTTGACCAGGGGATATCCAAGACAGATTGATCTTTCACTAATTTCCAATTAATCTGGTATGAATTTAGACGGTTAATGCATTTATTTATCAGTCGGGGATTCATTTTATGGTTCGCCACCAATTCAGACAAGAATGATTCCAACGAATCCGGACCCAGCATTCGTTCTGGGAATTGATCTAATGCAGCAATTCGGGGTGTTTTACCATCTATATATAGATTTATTTCACCTTTATCAGGGATAAGTATTCCTGTCATTAATTTGGAAATAGTGGTTTTCCCACACCCGTTTTTACCAATTAAACCGATAGAACGGGCATCGTTGATATTACAGGAACAATGTTCCAGAATATGCGTGTTATTTCCCTCATAGTGAAAGCAAAGATCATTCATTACTAATGATAATTTTCCAGCGGAATGACGATAATTATAATGGGTTAAATTTGATTCGGGGTTAACAGTTTTCAAACCGGATAAACTCAATTCCCACTGAGTATCTCCATATTGTAAATCCGCCGGGTCAGAAGTAAACCATAATACTGTTTTAATATTGGACATTTTACTTCGGATCCATTTCACCCAATGATTTTTTGCATTTTCATTCAAGAATGAAAGGCCATCATCAATAAATATGGCGTCCGGATCTGTACTGAAGGCTGTTATAAGATTTAACATTTCCATTTCTCCACCACTCAAGGTGACTGGATGACGCTGCCAATCGGCTATCATGGGTAAATCACTTTTGAGTTCATCGAGCCTATGTTGTAGTATTTGGAAATCTGTAAATTGATTTTCAAAAGCAAATGACAATTCTGTTTCTATGGTATGGGAAAGAATTTGGTTTTCCGGGTTTTGAAATACGATTTGGATGGATTCTGGAATCGATTTATCCTCGAAGGAAAAATTAGGTTTTGTCTCAGACTCAAACCCAGCCATGGTTCTAATAAACTGGGATTTTCCACTACCGCTTTCTCCATAAATCACATGGAGGCCTGTAGAAAACGAATGGACTGCAGACTGATCAAATTTTTGAAAATTTAGTTTGAAAGAAATTGAATCAATCATGAATCAGATTACGCACGATCCGTGTAGCTGAGCCTAAATTACGATGAATCACATTCGTGGCAGCATAGCTCGCTTTTAGAAATGCATCCCGATCTTCAAATAATTGTTTCATTCCAAGGTAGAGATCTGTTCCGGATTCAATCGAAAATCCGCCCCCATCAGTTATCAGTTCCTCTGCTTCATTAAAATTCTTGTAGCGCGGACCAAAAAACACCGGTAAACGAGCAATCGCCGGTTCCATCACATTATGAACCCCGGTAGAAAATCCACCACCAATGTAGGCCATTTGGCCATTCCAATAGAGTTGAGATAATCGACCAATTGTATCCACAATAATCACACGCGCATCCAGTTGATTGGGATTTTTATTTCCCAATCTGGCTGTGGAAAAAAGATTGGACTGAAAAAATGATTCGGCCTCAGATACATTCCTTTCCGTAGGCTCATGAGGAACCCACACAAGATTCAAATCTTCAATCTCATTCATTAGGCTGATGATAGACCCCTGAATAACCTGTTCGTCTTCGGAGTGAATACTCCCTGCCAAAAGCCGCTTGGGACGTAGTAATACAGATTCAGTACGTTCGGACGTGAATTGATCCGCTTTCTGTTTGACTTGATCATATCGTGGATTACCCAATACACGTACGATAGGCTGACCTGTAGGATAAAGTATATGCTGCAATCGTTCATGATCCAACGTGGAAATCGTATAAATAGCCGAAAAACAGCCATAAACGTTTCTATAAAAATTTCTTACCCCAGGGAAAAGTTTTGATGTATTCTCCGAAAACCGTGCAGCAAATAATGTTGAATGGATTCCCATAGATTTCGCTTTCCAAATTAAATTTGGCCATACATCATAGGCAGCAAGTATTAACTTCTTCGGTTGAACGACTTTTAAACTCTTTTTCACCATCCACGGTAAATCAATCGGTAAATAGACCTTGCAGTCAATATGTTTATCATCCACATGCTGAAAGCCGGACGGAGAGAAAAAACTCACAACCGCTAAGGAATGGGGTTCCACTTCTTTCAGTCCCGCAAGCACGGGCTTCACTTGTTCAAATTCCCCATGAGAGGCTGCATGGAACCAATAGATCGTTTTCCCCTGCCCCTTCCGTTCCATAAATGATTTCAATTCCCCGTAGGATCGAAATCGTCCTATCATGCCATCTCGAATTTTTTTATGGAATAATGATCCAACAACACCGAATATCAAAAGTGCTGGCAAAAGAAATATATTATAAATAATCTTCCAAATGGTCATGAAATATCCAGACGGGTTATGGCCGAAAATACGTGATCTGTCTCAATCCCATTCATACAATATTGTTCTTTACGGTAACAAGGAATACTACCATTTTGTGAACAGGGTCTGCACCACAAACCTTTCTTTTCTACCACTTGGGATGACTGTAAAAAGACACCCGCACCAGTCTCCTTCGCTGTTGGGCCCAATAATGTGACAGCAGATATACCTAACGCCTCTCCTGCATGGAGAAATCCCGTATCACTGCCGAGTACAAATTCAGCCTGACTGATTATGGCTAATGATTCTCTTAAATTTGTTTTTCCATGGCGATCAATCACCCTGGAATCTGCAGAATTTTGAATCATTTCACAAATATCATCACCAACACCACCAATCAACACAGCTTGCATATTGAACTCCTTGGCACATTGGTCGATTACTCGCGCATACCTTTCCGCTTTCCAACGCTTTTGTGCCCAAGCTGCTCCAGGAGTCACTACAAAATATTTTCCATTTAAACCGTCTCCGGTTAATAATTTATTTATACCGCTTTTTTCAGCTTCCGAAACAAACAAGCGTGATTGTCCGATTGTAAAGTTTTCTGGTAACAAATGTTGAATCGGTTCATGGAGCCAAGTCCGAACCGTGAAGTTATTCGGAAAATCATTTTGATGAAGTGCGAATAACTTAAACCGATTCCAGCGCGGTTTTTTAATATGGACATGGTTGGTTGTTATCAATCCCCATCGAATCACTTGAGAACGGGTTGTATTATGAAGGTCAATAGCCAAATCGTATTCCATCATTTCCATTTCAAACCCAGTTTGGCGCAGTTGACTATACCCGGCGTTGATATCAACAGCATGAACTTTATTGATAAAGGGGTGTCCTTCCAGCAATGGTGCAAATTTGGACAATGTCATAAAATCAATTTTAGATTGTGGGAAATATTTTTTTAAGGTGCCAATTACCGATGTGGTATGGACAATATCCCCGATAGAACTGAAACGGAGGACCAGAATGGTCCATGGGCCTGGCATGGCTTTACCCTGTACGATGTACGTTAAAACTAATCAAATCCACCATGGATTGCTTATAAGGTGAATCCGGATAAGGTGAAATGGCATCCAATGCCTGATGATTAAATTCATCTATTTTTTGTTTGGCATAAGTGAATCCACCAGCTCCATCTACAATCATCTTTAAATCAGCCAGATTAGCGGAGGATTTCTTTTTTAAACTTAATATTTTTTTAATTTGCCGCGTTTCCACTTTTGAAAGTTTTTCATACGTATGAATCAGGGGTAAAGTCATCATGTTCCGCTTCACATCAGCGCCCATATCTTTTCCCGTTTGATTTTCACTGCCTAATAAATCAAATAAATCATCTTTTACTTGGAAGGCCATTCCCAATTTTGTACCATAGATAACCATGGCTTTTCTATCTCTATCTTTCCCAGTGGATGTAATGGCACCTAACTCACAACTGGTGGACATAAGGGACGCGGTTTTTTGATAAATCATATCAAAATACACTTCTTCAGTCATGGATCTTGTTAATGACTTTTCTACCTGGAGAATTTCACCCGCAGCCAGTTTTTCCGCCGTATCTGCAATAAGCTGCAATGCAGCAAAATCTTTTAAGCCCACCATATTGATCAATGTTTTACTTAAAATAAAGTCACCCATAAGAACGGCTATTTTATTCTTCCATATTCGATTAATCGAAGGAAATCCACGGCGCTTTTCCGCTTCGTCAACCACATCATCATGGATCAATGTAGCCAGATGGAGCAATTCAATCATGGCTGCAGCACGATAACTATTTACCGTTGGTTGGCTGCACACGCGAGAAGCGAGGATAGTTAATACTGGGCGAATATGCTTACCTTTATGCCGTATAATATATTTACCAACCAGATTAATTAACCGAACTTCTGAACGGAGTGCGTTCCTAAATTCCTCTTCGAAAAGCTTAATGTCCTCGAAAATTGGTTGGGTAATCTCCTTCAGGGATTTAAGTTCTTGTTTCACAGTCGGAAATTACCCAGATTTTTTCCGATTTACCAGCCAACTCACACCAATACTTAATTCGTATAAACCCAATAAAGGAATGGACATTAAAACGAGACTTACGGGATCCGGGGGTGTAATAAAAGCACTTAAGACTAAAATCACTACAGCCGAATGACGTCGGTAATGGCTCATAAATGCCGGTGTTAATAAACCGATAACAGACAAAATAAACACCAAAACAGGTAGTTCAAAAATGAAACCACTTCCAATCATCAGCCAGGTGATAAAATTGAAATAATAATTGATGGAAAAATTATTATCAATTCCAGTCATTCCTACTGAAGTAAAAAATTCAAGAGAAAATGGAATCATAACCGTGTAGGCAAATATCAATCCTATGAGAAAGGATAAATAAGTAAAAATGATTAATGGAGCTGCATATTTCTTTTCATTTAAATAAAGGCCCGGCGCGATGAACTTCCATAGCTGAAACGTTAAAACCGGAATGGCAAGCACCAAACCACCGATGAGAGCAATTCCCCATTTAATCATAAACATTCCCTGTACCTTCAACACCTGCAAATCCATTGGGGTTGATAAATTTTTTGTGGGTCTAATTAATAGTTCTATTAAAGAATCAATAAAGAAGAATGTAATCGCCGCTCCTAACAAAATGGATCCCAATGATTTGACAAGTCGCCATCGTAATTCTTCCAAATGGTCCAGGAATGGCATTGAATTTTTATTTTTATTCATGGGCTTTCTTCAACAAGGAAGTCGCAACTTCGTGGGGAGAAGTTTGGGTGGTGTCCAAATGATTGATGGATATTTCAAGATGATCTAATCGTTCCTGCGTCCAGAATTTTTTAAGGAGTCTATCCTGAATTATATTATATACTCTGTTTCGATGTCTATCTAATTGTTTTTGGATTAAGATTCCTTCCTTCTCCATGACTTTTAGCAATTCATTCATGCCATTGTAGAGATCAAGTATTCCTTCATTTCTATCCGCAGATGTATTGAATACCGGTGGCTCCAGTTTCCCCTTTTTTGTAAATGTGTGGAGCATACTTTTTAAAGATTGCGCCAGTCTCTCCGCCCCTTCTCGGTCAGATTTGTTTATAACAAACATATCCCCAATTTCGATTAAGCCTGCTTTCATCATTTGAATTTCATCTCCAAATTCCGGAACCAATATAACCAATGTTAAATCAACCGCTTTGGCCACATCATGCTCTCCCTGGCCGACACCCACAGTTTCAATAATGACCACATCTTTACCGCTGGCTGAAAGGATATCCCCAACATCCTGGGTTTTTCTCGCCAATCCCCCCAAATCGCCATGGGATCCCATACTTCGGATAAATACATTATTATTCCATATATAATTGTTCATCCGAACCCGGTCACCTAAGAGGGCACCACCTGTGAAAGGACTGGTGGGATCCACAGCCACCACACCCACACTTTTCCCTTCATTTATAAATTGCTGAATTAACACATTGGTCAGTGTGCTTTTTCCTGCGCCGGGTGGACCTGTAATGCCAATTCTAATTGCTTGGTTTTCTGAGGTATGAACTTCTTCAAAAAATGAGTCGGAAATATTACCGTCATTTTCTATTTGACTAATTACCCTGGAAAGGGTACGATGATCGTTCGATCGAATTCGATCCAGCGTATCTGAATCCATTGTACTTATGTTTTAATTAAAAAGTGTTTAAGAGAAAGATTGTCGGAAAGTATTAAAATTAAAAATGGTAATATCGCCCCCATTTCGTTTAACTAATTTTTTATCTTCCAGTAATTTTAAGGTACGGGAAACTGTTTCCCTGGAGGTACCCGCCATGTTGGCTATATCCTGTTGATAGGGTAAATTTTGAACCGTCACATCTCCTCGCTTTATGGTTCCACGTTCTTCCGCCAACCGTATGAGAGTGATACCAATTCGTTGTTCAGAATCACTCAAGGACAAACTTTCGATTTGTTGATCGCTTTTCCGTAGACGAACTGCCAATTCCTCTAATAGGGCAATGGCAATTTTTGGATACGTTTCCAGACATTCGAGAAAATCTCGTCGAGATAAAGTCATCACTTCTGCATCTTCGTTCGCCACAATATTGGCCGATCGACCTTTTCCATCTAATAAAGACATTTCTCCAAAAAAATCGCTTCCCCCCAACAATGCCAGGATCACTTCCCTCCCGTCATCACTCAAACGGGTCACCTTTACGGTACCACTTGTTATAATAAAAAAAGTTTCCCCAGTGCTTTCTTCCAACAGGATCATTTGACCTTTTTCATAACCGCGGGAAACCATTTTAGATGCAATCCTGTTTAAATCAGAATCTGATAGATCTGTAAATATAGGAACATTTCGTAGATGATCGGTTTTACTCATGGCAGAAAATACAATCTAAATAAGGATAGATGGAAAAGGTAAAATTACGATGATTTTACTTCAATGTGTGTGATGAATCTCACAATATTTATCAAAAAAAGAAAAATTATTTCAATTCATTCACTTCCAAAAGATCGATAATCATACCACCGGCGATAAAACCGCCTGCACTCATTTCAACCTTTAGATTATAACCAACAGGTACTGGTGTTGAGGATTGTAAGAGATATTCTTTCCAATCCATTTCTGTTAATTGAATGGAACCCAAGAGTACTTTTTCTGAATTACTGACTTCAGCATATAATTGAACAAATCCACCATTCACCAATACTTTTCCAAAAAAAGATACGCTATAAAGATTATCAGATTTGACTTTACCCATATCCAATATCATATGTGGAACCACGCAACCACCGGATACATAAAGAGATCGATTGCCGCCACCCGTAGGAGCATCACTTTTATATTCCGCAGATGCACCTTGTTCCCAAGCATCCATCGATTCGTATTTTTCAAAGGAAGTGGAATAAATAAAATCATTCATTGTGCCTAATATTTTTTCGCATCCCGTGCTTAAAAAGCCAATGGCAGCAATTAGAACGAAAATCTGAGAGAGTATTTGTTTCATCATCGGCGTAAAATTACTCCTTAAGGGAACACAATTCAACACATTTTTTCTTTTGGCGAAGTGCGCAATTATGAGATAACTTCGCGTCCGAAATTTTAATTAATATTTGAGGAACCAATGGATCGACATCCGCAACAAATAAAAAGAGAACGTCAGGACAAAAAGCGCCATGAATTCAATGTGGCGAAGATATCAGACTTAAAAACAGCGATTAAACGTGTATTGCAATCCACCGACGCCGGTGAAGCGCAAAGTCTATATACAAAGGCTGTAAGCACCATTGATAAAATGGCAAGCAAAGGCCTCTTAAAGAAGAACACCGCTGCCCGCCGAAAATCCCAGATTACTCGGCATTTGAATTCTTTATCTCCCTGACCGGCCCCTCTCTTATTTATCAATGAAAAAACCCCGTTTACACGGGGTTTTTATTTATATCATCTTTACTGGAAATTATGATATAATAATATGCTAACTATCATATACCTGGTAGTTTGGCGCTTCCTTCATAATTTTTACTTCATGAGGATGACTTTCTTTTACCCCGGCGGATGTGGTTTGAATAAATTCTGCTTTCCCGTGAAAATCTCTAATATCTTTCGCACCGCAATATCCCATAGAAGATCTTAATCCACCCATCAACTGGTGTATGGTATTTCGAACGGAACCACGATAGGGGACCATTCCTTCAATGCCTTCTGGAACGAGTTTGGTCGCTTCAGCACCTTCCTGGAAATATCGATCACCACTCCCTTCCTGCATGGCGCCGAGAGAGCCCATCCCGCGATATGATTTATACTGACGCCCTTCAAACAGAATAGATTCGCCGGGACTTTCGTCCATTCCGGCTAACATACTGCCAAGCATTACCACTTCTGCTCCTGCTGCAATAGCCTTGGATACATCACCACTATAACGGAGACCACCATCGGCAATGATTGGAATATTATGTTTTTGGGCTTCATCCACGCTATTCATGATCGCCGTGAGCTGGGGCACCCCAACACCGGCTACAATCCGGGTGGTACAACTGGCCCCTGCCCCAATACCAACCTTTACACAATCCACACCCACATCAATTAATGCTTTTGTCCCATCAGCAGTGGCTACATTTCCTGCAATCACCTGAACGTCGCCCACTGATTTTTTAATTTCCTGGATTGAGTTCAACACACCTGCCGAATGACCATGAGCTGTATCAATCACAATCACATCTACGCCCGCTTTGGATAAGGCCTTCGCTCTTTCTTTTTCATCTCTACTAACGCCCAGAGCAGCACCTACACGTAACCGGCCGCTATCATCTTTACATGCGTGAGGGAAATCCTCTTTCTTCTGAATATCTTTTACCGTGATTAGTCCTGCAAGTCTGCCTTTTTTATCAACAACCAGCAATTTTTCAATTCGATGTTGCTGCAGCACATTCTTTGCTTCCTCTAAAGTCGTGCCTACGGGTACAGTAACCAGTCGTTCTGATGTCATACGATCCCGGACGGATAAACGATCATCTTTTTCAAAGCGTATATCCCGATTGGTAATAATACCCACAAGCTTTCCATCTTCCAACACAGGTAATCCGCTGATATGATAATTGGCCATCACTGTTTTTGCATCTCGGATGGTTTTATCCGCAGTTAATGTGACCGGGTCCACAATCATGCCACTCTCAGATCGTTTAACCCGATCAACCATTTTTACCTGGTTCTCAATCGATAAATTTTTATGGATTATTCCGATACCACCTTCTCTAGCTAAGGCCACTGCCATATCGCTTTCTGTTACTGTATCCATGGCCGCAGACAGGAGTGGAATATTCATGGTGATTCCCTTAGTGAGTCGGGTCTGTAAATTAACTTCTTTGGGAAGTACATTCGATTTTTGGGGCACGAGCAGTACATCATCAAAAGTGAGTGAATGTACAAATGGTGGTCTGTTTTTCATTACACTATGATAGCTTGATGCGTTTATTAACGCCGTTGATCAATTTTCCTGATTGAATTAGTTGGTTGACAGTTGCAAAATCATTCGACAAAGGACGATCTTCCATTGAAAGGACTTGATGACGTCGCAGGAGGTTCATGACTGGGATTAATCCATTTCCCGATACCAGTTTTTTGTGAAACCGATAATTTAAATTTCCTGCTACTATGATTTCTATGGCCAAAATAGTTCTGACATTATCCAAAATACGTAAGCATTTCCGACCTGCCCATGGTGCCATGCTGACAAAATCTTCCTGTCCTGCTGAAGTCGAAATGGAATCTACACTGGCAGGATGGGCCAATGTTTTATTTTCAGAGGCCAATGCGGCTGCCGTCACATGGGCTAACATAAACCCTGATTCCAAACCGGGATTCACTGCACCAAACATGGGAATTCGATCACCGATGCCCTTCATAAGATAATTGACACGTCGTTCGGCAATGGAGCCGATCTCGGACATGGCAATGGATAATGTATCCAATGCCTGAGCCACGGGTTCAGCGTGAAAATGGCCGGAATTCATTACATCGCCATTGGGGAAAACGAGCGGATTATCGGAGATAGAATTCAACTCATTATTGATAATTTTTTCTGCAATGCTGAAAACTTCACGGCTCGAGCCGTGGACATGTGGAATACAACGCACAGAATATGGATCCTGAATTCGACCGCAGTCATCATGGGAATGAACAATGTCACTGCCTTGAAGCATATTATAAACATTGGTGGCAGAAGCAACCTGACCCGGGTGCTTTTTCAATTTATGAATTTTAGGTGTAAATACAATGCGGGTCGATAAACTGGCTTCCGTGGATAAAGCACCTGCAATATCGGCAGTTTTTAATAAATTTTGTGATTCGGATAAAGCGCGTATCCCTAGCGCCGTGGACACTTGTGTCCCGTTGATGAGGCTTAAGCCCTCTTTTGCTTTTAAAACAATTGGGTCCAAGTTTGCTTCTTTTAATGCAAGCATGGCAGGCATGATGCGATCTTGAAAGTGCACATCTCCTTCTCCAATCAACGCGCGAGCCATATGGGCTAATGGGGCCAAATCTCCAGAGGCACCCACAGATCCTTTACGGGGTATTACGGGTAAAATATCGTGGTTGAGCATATCTGCCATCAATTGTACCAATGCTAATCGAACGCCACTATATCCTTTTGCCCAAGTCATGAGTTTCAAAATCATGGTAATACGCGTCACACCCAAATCTAAGGGCTTTCCTACCCCGCATGCATGTGAACGGACCAAATTCAACTGAAGCTTTCGACGATCTTCCTGACTAATTGGAACTGTACTCAATTGGCCAAATCCTGTATTCACACCATAAATTTGTTGATTTTTATCTAATAATGACCTGAGAACTTTATGGGATTTACGAATGGACTGTTTCGCCTCAGGAGATAGACGAATACGAGCGGGGCCATCCAACATGGGCGCTAATTGTCCCCATTGGATTGATTTGTTCGAAATAAGGATTGTACCCATTGAGCAAGTTATAACTTTTTATAAATATTGAACAAGAAGAGTGAAAGAAAATTTTGTATATTTTAAGATGTAATGTTCCGGATTTATAGCTTTATTCTTATTAGATTTGAAACAAGTACCTATGCAAAAATAGATCGTTTAATTCCTGGAAATCAATTTCAAAAATATTAACATTATCTCAAGTTTTCTAAAAATGAATCAAACATGTCATTTTTAAGCGCATTCTTTTACGATTCACTATTGGCCAAATCCGAAGAGGCCTGCCTTACGGAATGGCGGAGTGAACTAGTGAAGCATGTCCACGGAAATGTATTAGAAATTGGCGCGGGAACCGGGGCCAATATTTTATTTTATCCCAAGAATGGAATTGAATTAACGCTATCTGAACCGGATAAACATATGCGTATACAATTGGAAGCAAAAGTAAAGGATGAAGGATTAGATCATGTGACAATTTCTTCACATACGATTGAGGAGAATCATACACCGGATGCTACCTTTGACTGTGTGGTTTCTACCCTTGTATGCTGCTCCGTCCCAAACCTGGAGTCGGCATTTTCGGAAATCAAACGAATTTTAAAACCAGACGGATATTTTATATTCCTCGAACACGTCGGTGCAAAAAAAGGAACGAGAAGAAGACGATGGCAGAATCGCCTATCACCCCTCTGGCGTAAAATAGCGGGAAATTGCCATTTAAATCGGGACACGGAAATGGCCTTATCTCATGCAGGATTCACAATTAAAGAGATTAAACGGGAAAGTTTAAGAAAAATAATGCCATTGGTCCGTCCATCCATTCGTGGTATTGCAATTAAAAAGGTTATATCATGAATGATATTCAATTTTGCGAAGCCCAAAAGGGTGATCTAAAATATATTGTTCAAATGCTCGCCGATGACCCTTTGGGGATAAAAAGAGAACGGTTTGAATCTCCACTCCCTTCATCTTATTCCAACGCATTCGATTCCATTGATAAGGATTCCAACAATGCCCTTATTCTCGCCATATTGAAAGATGAAATCATCGGCGTACTCCAACTAACATTTATCCCCAATCTTACTTACCAAGGCAGTTGGCGTGCTATGATTGAGGGCGTTCGTGTATCTTCAAAATTTCGTTCGAAAGGGATTGGACAATCACTAATTCAAGAAGCCATTCGCCGTGCAAATATAAAAGGGTGCCGCTTGGTTCAATTGACCACAGATAAACAAAGACCAGATGCGATTAAATTCTATGAAAAATTGGGGTTTATTTCCTCACATGAAGGAATGAAACTTTACCTGAACAATTCTGAATAATCACTCGTGACCAAAAACCAAATTTTTCAACTGCCTGAACACCTTCCAAAACGAATCGCCCTAATCGTTTTTTCACTCTTTTTCATAATGGCTGGTGGTAACCATTTTGCCAATCCCGATTTCTATGTTGCAATAATGCCTCCCTATCTTCCTTTCCATCTAAAAATCGTTTATGTAAGTGGCATTATAGAGATCCTTGGGGGAATCACCATAATGATTCCTCGTTATCGCTCCTTTGCCGGTTGGGGCATTATTCTCCTCCTATTGGCCATATTCCCTGCGAATATCCACATGGCACTTCACCCAGAATTATTTACCGAAATAAACCCCATTGTACTTTATGCTCGTTTACCCATTCAACTACTTTTTATCCTTTGGGTATATTGGATAACACACAATACAGCGCAGTGTTATTCTTAACCTCTATCATCGGCCGCAAGCTGTCCATATTCCAACCTGAGCCGGCAGGCATGGCACACCAGATCGTTGCATGTGGACACTATGGGTGCTGCTTATAACACTGACTATGGCAGCCTTTATTACAGGGGGTGGGACGAAGGAAACCAGAGCAGAGCATTCGCCTCCGTTGTCCGGCGCGCGATTGCCAATGGAGATCATCAAGGCAACGACCGTAACATCGGGCTTGATCCTTGTAGTGGTGATCCTTTACATACTTTCAAACTGATCGATTTCCGTTTGTGCCAAAGGAAGCAGTCAGAATACAATATCGAAGGCCTTGGCGCCATTGTTTAGGTGATCTTTTTCACTTAGTTTTCACCCAACTGAAAAGGGAAATCTCATGCATAACGTAAGAATTAAACAAATCAATACCATGATAGAGCAATGCCAAGATGATGCTTCGGCAGCCCAATTGGATTTTAATTTTGAGGGCACCTGGCGCACCAATTCAGACCAGGTTCAATTTTCAGGTGATGTACAATTCCCCCAGGGAGAGTTGACCCTTAATGCCGACTTTCCACCCTTTCTGGGCGGTGAGGGCCGGGCCCCCTCTGCCCTTACCTACTGCTTCTATGGTGCCATGTCCTGCTACGGATCCACCTTTGCCACCCAGGCAGCTATGGCCGGTGTCAGATTGGATGCAATGACCATTTCATTGAAACTTGGTGTGGATTTCCGGTCAGCTTTAGGTGTGGGAGATTTCCCTCCCATGACCGGGTTTAAATTTAATGTAAAGGTTAAAAGTGATGCATCGGATGTAGATATTCAAAAGGTAAAAGAATTAACCGATGAACGTTGCCCTGCCATTTGGGCTATGCAGAACCCAGTTCCGTTTACAACAGCTGCCGCAAAGGTTTACTAATGGCAGCCCATTCCATAAATATTACTGAAAAGTTCAAACTCTTCTCGGATCACTGGTCCCCAAAAGTGATCACTGAAATGAATGATTACCAATTTAAATTGGCTAAAGTTGAGGGTGAATTCGTCTGGCATTCCCATGACGATACGGACGAAACATTCATCGTGATTGATGGAGAACTCACGATTGAATTCCGGGATAGGCATGTGGTTTTAAAAAAGGGCGAAATGGTTGTCGTTCCCAGGGGCGTTGAACATAAACCGTCCGCAGAAAATGAATGCCAAATTATGCTCATTGAGCCAAAAGGTGTTGTGAATACCGGTGATTCTGGCGGGGAACTCACCGCAGCAAATGACGTATGGATTTAAAACCTTAAACTGAGCCGGATACGAGGTTTTCTACCACGGACGGATCTGCTAATGTGGAAGTATCGCCCATATTATCCAGATCACCTTCAGCGATCTTTCTTAATATGCGCCGCATGATTTTTCCCGAACGCGTTTTAGGCAAAGCAGGTGTAAACTGAATTTTATCGGGCTTGGCGTGAGGACCTATTTCAGTGGCAACGGTTGCCCGAATATCATTTATAATTGATTCGGATGGTTCGACCCCGGTCATGAGGGTCACAAAAGCATAAATTCCCACCCCTTTAATGTCATGTGGATATCCCACAACGGCTGCCTCAGCAACACCATTTGCTTTGCCAATACCACCTTCTACTTCTGCCGAACCAATTCTATGTCCGGACACGTTGAGTACATCATCCACCCGTCCCGTAATCCAGTAATATCCATCTTCATCCCGTCGGGCACCGTCCCCCGTAAAATAGTACCCCGGAAATTGGGAAAAGTACGTTTTTACAAAACGATCATGATCACCATAAATGGAGCGCATTTGTCCCGGCCAGGATGCCTTCATTACCAATAATCCGGATACATCGTTTCCTTCAATTTCTTCTCCAGATTCTGTAAGTAATACAGGTTCAATTCCATAAAATGGAAATGTAGCTGAACCGGGTTTTGTTGGGGTAGCGCCGGGAAGTGGGGTCATCATTATACCGCCTGTTTCTGTTTGCCACCATGTATCAATAATGGGACATTTTTCTTTTCCGACGATAGAATGATACCACATCCATTCCGGTTCTTTAATGGTTTCGCCCACTGTACCTAAAAGTCTAAGAGAAGATAAATCATGTTTTTCAACCCAGGAATTGCCTTCTTTCATTAAGGCCCGAAGGGCGGTTGGGGCCGTATAAAAAAGCGTGACCTGATGTTTGTCAACCACTTCCCAGAATCGGCCGAAATCGGGGAAATTTGGCACCCCTTCAAACATGATGGAGGTGGCACCACAAGACATGGGACCATAGACGATGTACGAATGGCCTGTAATCCAGCCAATATCAGCTGTACACCAATAAATATCGTCTTTTTTATAGTCAAATATTTGTTCAAATGTATAATTGGCATAAACCAAATACCCCCCAGTGGTATGAAGCACACCCTTGGGTTTCCCCGTAGAACCGGAAGTATATAATATAAATAATGGATCTTCTGCATCCATTTCAACCGGGGCACATTCTGGATCAGCTTTGGACATTGCTTCCTGCCACCACACATCCCGTTCGTCAACCATATCCACCGGTTCTCCAGTCCGGCGAACCACCACCACATGTTCAATTGATGGCGTTTGGGCTACCGCTTTATCCGCATTGGATTTCATGGGAATATTCTGTTTCGTCCCGCGGACACCCGTATCCTGAGTAATTAAAATTTTACATGCAGAATCGTTAATCCGATCTCTCAGGGAATCGGGACTGAATGCGCCAAAAACAATTGAATGCACTGCTCCTATCCGCGCGCAAGCCAGCATGGCCACGGGCAGTTGGGGCACCATCTGCATATACATGCAAACGCGATCCCCCTTTTCTACACCCAATCTTTTCAGCACATTGGCAAATTTTTGGACTTCACTCACTAAATCATTGTATGAAAAATGTTGATCTTCTTCGGGATTGTTTCCTTCCCAGATGAGTGCTGTCCTGTCTCCATTTCCTGCTTCTACATGTCGATCGAGACAGTTATAACTCACATTGAGTTTGCCCCCTTCAAACCAGTTAATGTTGGCATTCACATAATCGAATTCACCCACGGAATCCCATTTTTTAACCCAAGATATCCGTTCTGCTTTTTCGGCCCAGAATGCATTTCGATCCGCAATGGATTCATTATATTCTTTTTTATATTGATCCATGTTTTTAACATGGGCATTTGCTGAGAAGTTTAATGGTGGATTAATTTTTTTAACAGACACACTATAATTCCTTATTGGTTCATAATTTGAAAATGGGATAGAAAAATATATCGAAACCGATGAATAATCAATTGAAATTATTCTTTACGAAGTACATGTTTTTTTAAAATCCAACCGGTTTCATTCTGGTACATTTCCTGTTGATCTAAATAAATCCAAACTCGGCCATAGAACCTGTCTCCTGCTACTTTGGAAATAACGACATGGTCACCCTTGTTTAAAAAAAATAAAATCGCCGCACCATTTTCAGGGCCCACACGAAAAGGGGATAACTCATCAATGACTTCATAAATGGTCTCACCCTTTTCTGGACTAATAGATGAAATCATGACGGTTTTTTCATTGATACCATCTGAAATATAGAATCGACTCCTCCAGGTTGGAAACTGACCATTGGGTTTAATGGAGACTAAAACCGGTTCTTCTTTATTTCGGGTCACAGGAATCCTAAGCCGTACATAACCAGATGTATCCGTTTTTGAATTCGTCAATAATGCACCATTTTGCGTAATTCTTATTTCAGAAAATGGAATGGGGTTGCCTGATTCTTCTTTCAATACGATCAATTTTAATATGTCACTAGGTACCCGTATGGTAAATGGTTGCAGCTTTATTTCTCCGCTCCCCACATTAAACATACGATATTGATGCTCATATTCAGCGCCCAAAGGTTCCAACTTCGCAATGTTTCCCAACGTATCTGTATTCAAAATATTTGATGGCAGGATAATTTGAATCGATTCACTTGGGAAAAATAATTTTTGTATAAATGGCTCAGCCGGGTGATTTCTGGGATATATACTAAAGCGATATGCGGTGGGCATTACATTTACTGGATTCACCACTGCAGTTATAGAAACTGTTTTAGATTCTTTCCCTTTTGATTTGGACTGACTTTGGCTTGAATCAAGAACTAACGAATCCTGCGCTGATAAAATGTTCAGTAATAAAAAAAGACAGATTTTCTCGATGGAATTAGCCGGTTTTACCATGGGCCGTTTTTTGATAATTTCCATCAGCATCTTTTTTTACTGCCACCATAATAACGGTAGCAACACAAGCTAAACGAGACTGTGAATGGCGTCCTTCTGCATAGGCTTCAACTTCAATGCTAAAAGATGTCCTTCCTGATGAAATCACTGTTGCAGTGAAATTAACCCAGTCCCCTAAATACACCGGTTCCTTGAATTCAACTTTTTCAATGGCCCGGGTAACAGCGCCATCAATGTCCGCACCTTTCAGAAACCGAAACGCCACTTTTGCGGCGGCAAGATCCACCCATGCAATCATTTGACCGCCAAATAAGGTACCCACCACATTGATATGATCGGGCATGACCATTTGAGAATAGTTCGCTGAGAATCCTGACATGATTCTTATTCCTTTCAATTATACAAAGTTCAATACACCATAAATAAAAAGCCCCGCAAACACACCCTCGAGAAAAAAAATTTTCCCTGAAGAGCACGCCACACCTGCGGGGCTTCATGGAAAAAGTTTATCCTTAAGTTGTTATTTATTTCAAGCATTTTTTTTATTTCTTTGATAAATATTCTTTTGCCATACGTTCACCGTCATCAAGATCCACTTTTGTTAAGATAAAACCACCGAATAAAAAGAGGATAACCAGGGATAAAATTCCCATTCTTGGATTTCCAGTCATTAATCCTATATATCCCATTAAAGGTGGACCGATTATAGCTGCAAATTTTCCCAGCATATTATAGAATCCAAAAAATTCCGCTGATTTTTCCTTCGGAATAATACGAGAATACATGGATCTACTGAGCGCCTGAATTCCTCCTTGAAAACACGCAATCATAATTGCCAATGTATAAAAATGCCATTGCTCTGTCATAAATACGCCAAAAAGAGTGATAAACATATATGCTAAAATGGCCACATAAATAGCCTTTTTAATACCAATTTTTGATGCAAACCAATAATAACCCATTGTGGCGGGGAATGCGATAAACTGGACCAATAACAAAGCAGTAATGAGCGAACTGGATGAAAACCCAAGACTACTGCCATAATCCACGGCCATTTTAATAATTGTATCTACCCCATCAATATATAACCAATAGGCCAGTAAGAAGGTGCCTACCACATGTAAATGTTTAATATCATGGATGGTATTGATTAACTGGCGCCATCCCGCACCGATTGCCAAACCAATTCCGATGGGTTCATGAATTTTGGGCTCTTCCACAAAAAAGATGATTGGAATGGAAAATATTGCCCACCAAACCGCCACAGAAATAAAAGATAATCGTATGGCAATTGCACCGTTGGCAATACCGAACATTTCAGGATATTGGTACATGAGTACATTCACCAAAAAAAGTATTCCACCCCCTATATAACCAATGGAAAATCCCAGTGAAGAAGCATAATCGATCTTTTTCTTTGATGCCACACCCGGTAAGAGTGAATCATAAAAAATATTTCCCCCAGCATAACCAATGGAGCCAATTACATATAATATTACCGCTAATTGCCAATCACCTTGTTTCACCATCCATAGAGCGCCAGTGCCTAGTATTCCCAAAAAAGCAAAGGTAATTAATAATTTCTTTTTGGCTGTACCTCTATCGGCAATGGCTCCAAGGAAAGGAGCTAAAACAGCCACAATAATTGACGCAATGGAATTTGCAAGTCCAAGATACCATGTGCTTAAGGTTACGCTATCAGTGTTGGACCAATATTCCTTAAAGAAAATAGGGAAAAACCCTGCCATGACAGTTGTTGCAAAAGCACTATTAGCCCAATCGTAGAACGACCAGGCCCATATGGATTTTTTGGAATCAATCAATTGGCTGTCTCATATGATAATGAATATACCTACCATGCTTGGAAATATGAACTGATTCGAATCCAGGATGAAGTATTCCCGTAGGTATGGTAGGTTAAGAGCGGAACGAACCAACGGACACCAACTTCCAGTTCAAAAGGAACGGGACCAATCTGTTTAAATGGATCCACATTTAAAAAATTTATTTTCAACACTTGAGTCGCCATTGTTTTTTGCGTATCATAATTGTTTTGTTTAACCATCCATTCATTCCACACATCACTTTTAGAAAAATATTGATCACGCCCTGAAAACATCCAATCCATCCCGGCGGATAAAAACAATCGTTTTGGCCAAATTTCTAATTGACCCTGGATCGCACCAAAAACCCGTCCACCTTGTTCATACAGTACTGACTCACCGATAGCACGTGAAATGGAATCAGCATCTGCATTTTCAATCCATAAAAATGAAATAGGCGGATTAATAATTTCTCGACTAAATGATGACATATGCACGGTCCAATTAATATTAATCAATCTTCCCCTGACCTTTCGATACAATTCCCCAAATGCTTTGATTCGCCGCTGGGTGAGCCCATTCCCAATGGGCAGTTGTTTAAATTGATGTGGTATTCCATCATCATCCACATCTTTTACATTATATTTTTTCAGCCGTTCACCAAATGGCAGCGTTATATCAATCCCGCCATATACCGAATATTTATTCTGTCCACCACGCCATGCTGGATTACCTAAAAATAATATATTCATCCCCATAGTGACATCTCCCATTCCTGTATTCGATTTTGTCGCTGGGAAATATTGGGTCATAAGCTGATCCATAGGAGATTGGGTCGTATCATCTGCTATAGACCAGGAATGGGTCTGTTTAAATTTTTTTAGTTTGGGAATGGTTAGAATAAAAGTGGCCTTATCCGTAAACCCGTATTCAATTAAAAAAGTTTGAGATGTAATATTTCTTTTCCATTCTTGAGAGATAACATAGTCTAAATTTTCCACACGATATGCATAATCCTGCCAACCATTTTGACCATCATGTCCCTTCCAATTTCCTGTAGAATTTTCATTTTGAATGCTGATTCGCCACACATTTTGGGGTAGGGTAAAATGTGTTTGGGAAACGGAAAAAGTATATTGTAATAAAAAAAGAGAAAGAAAGATTCGGATCATTATTTATTGATAGAGCAGAAAAGCTTGGCGGAACTCATTGAATTTCAATATATCCTTCAGCCAGAGTGGAGGTAAGTAATTTGCTGGTTTCCCCTGGGCCGCAAAAATGCGTAATTGGCTGTGGCCAAACAACATATCAATTCGGTTCAATTCATCCCATCGGAACTCTCGGGGGTATAATTGATTTACCAAAATAATTATGGCCGTGGCCGTTGCTAACGGATCAAATCGGTTTGGATCGGTAATAATAATATCCACGCCGTTGCAGACTTTATTCACGTGCATGGGAATTGTTTTATCTTCATCTTTTTTGCGTGGAATATATTCAACAACACGAAATTCAACACCGGGCAATTTCAATGAAATTAATTTTTCAGCTAAATGATATCCGGATAGCCACGGGGCGCCGGCACGCATATAGGGCCGATCGGTACCGCTGCCGTCATTTAAATTTGTTCCTTCCAGTAATCCAAATCCCACATAGGCCAAATTGGTTCGAATGGTTTTTATTTTTGGTTGGGGGATGATCCATGGATGCTCAGATTTATCCAGCCAGTAGGATCGCTTCCAGTTCGCCATGGGAATTACGGTTAAATTGGCGCGCTTTAAATCTTTGATCCATCCCATTTCATTGGCCATAATCGCCAGTTCCCCCAGAGTCATTCCATGACGGATTGGAACCAAATGGTATCCCTCGAATGATTGAAATTGAGGACGGACTACTGGCCCGTCTAATCGATCCCCTCTCAAAGGATTTGGACGATCTAATACCATCACTGGCATATTCCATTCACTGGCTACTTCTAATATTTTCGTCATGGTGGCCACATAGGTTGAATAGCGAACACCCGTATCTTGAATATCAATTAGAATTAAATCCAACCCGCGCATGGACCATTCCGGCGGTTTCACATTCCGTCCAAATACTTCAACAATCCGTGCGTTGTATATGGGGTCATATTTCTGATTCCCCTGCATTTTAAATCGTTCATTTTGGTTTGCGAATAGACCATATTGGGGAAGGAAAATAATTTTCACATCAATCTTGGGGTGTACTTTTAATAGATCAAGGAGATGTGTTCCCTGGCGATTCACCGCTGTTTGATTGGTAAATACGCCAATGGTTTTCCCGTAGAGTGGTTTGAAATCCATTTGTTCTAAAACATCCAGGCCATAAAAGATAGAAGGATGAAATGATAAATCAGGAACAGGCATGACAACGCTATGATTAAATTGCTGTCCTGCAAGCAATGAAAGCCATAAAAAAGCTTTTATTAGTTGTGGACTGATATAGTTTTCTCGGATCATTGCCTGGGAAATCTAATACGATTTATGTGAATTAATCTTGATAGATTCGTTGCGTTCTGCCACCAATTCCTGTAGCAATTACATAGGGAGTTGAATCAATGGTTTCGGCTATTTCTTCCATTCGGATACTTCCCCCGTCTCCATCGCCCATGATAAGCACCTCTTCACCAACATTGGGTTCAACTCCTTTAAAATCAACCATAAACTGATCCATACAAATACGTCCGGCGATGTTATATTTATTTCCGTCAAACATAATATGCCCATTCTGGTACCATGGGCGGGGAATGCCATCAGCAAAACCACATTGAATGACGCCAATATTTGATTCAGATTTTGTGGTAAATACGCCGCCATAACTCACCTGAGTTCCCGCAGGTACATTCCGAACATTAACGATGGGGGCTCTAAATTCCATGACGGGCTTGAGGGGAATATCCATAGGGACCTCCAGAGAAGGAAATGCACCGTAAAGCATCATCCCAATCCGAACCATGTTAAATATACTTTGATCTAAATTTATTGCAGCACCACTATTTGAAAAATGAATATATTTAAATGTAAACCCAATTTTATTTGCCGTTTCCAAAACCAATTTAAACTTCAATTCCTGTTCCCGGGCGAAAGATAAATCCCCTTCATCGGCGGTGGAATAATGTGAATAAATTCCTTCGCATGGAATTTCAGGATGGGCTATTAATTGGGTAATTATTTTTTCTGTATCATCAACATCAATCCCCAATCGTGTCATTCCTGTATCCACTTTTAGATGTACTTTTGGGCAAACACCCTTTCCTTTGAAAAAATGAGTTAAGGTGGATATATCTAACTCATTACATAAATTTAAAGTTAACTGATGATCAACAGCTTCCTGAAGTCTGGAATCATCTATTCGGCTAAAAACCAGCACATTTGACTCAACACCTGCCTGGCGAAGTTCAATTCCTTCATCCATAGTAAAAACGGCAAAAAACTCACATCCTTGTGTTTCCAACGCTTTGGCCGAGGCAACGCCGCCGTGACCATATCCGTTCGCCTTCACCACTGCCATGATTGGTTTATTATTAACCTGTTTTCTGATCAAATCAAGGTTCGATTTTAGTCGATCAAGATGAATGATTGCTTTTGGACCCACCATGATTAATACTCAAATTTTGTCAGAAGAATCAGAAGAATATTGATTGTTTAAACATATTTTTAATGCGTCAAAATCAGAAAATATTTCTGTACTGCAAGCCATAATCCATCCACTTAAATCTATCGTGGGAAGTTTATTAATAAGATAAACCGGTTTACCACATTCATATGCGATGGTCACCTCCGCATGGGTTCCCGCACCTTTGAGAACACTTTCATCCCATAGACAAATAAGATAATCCATTTTATTCCGTACAATATCAATATCTCTATCCACACATATCCGCATAAAATCTAAATATTTATGCATATCATTTTTTTTCCATTCGCGATAAGATTCAGCACCATATTTTTTTACCAAATCCTCAGATTCTACCACTGGATTATAGACAGTATGTCCCAAGTGTTTATCCAACCACTGTGTCATTGTCTCCCGCCAGGCTGCTCCCTCATCCCTGGAAAATTCCATGGCACCTGATAAATACGCTTTCATTGATTTAATTTCCTTTTGAGCAAATAGCCATTCACCCATGTCCAACTAATTGCCACCATAATGGAAATGAATATTTGAAACCAATCAATTCGATTGAAAAAAATAACCTCTCTTAAATTGGATAAAAACATGCTGAGGGGAAAGTTTGATAAAATTATTCCAATCGTCTTGGGATAAAATTCAAATTCGACCAGGATACCTGTTCCAAATAAAATAATGAGAAACATGGTTAATAAAATGAATAAATAAATTGAAATTCTATCCGTTACCACCGAAAAGGTAATGATTATATTTCCAACAATAAAGGTGTATAAAAATGTAAAAATCAAAATAATAAAATAAGTGGAAATATGGAATGGTGTCGGAAGAAAAACGGTTAGAACGGCCATAGCAACAATGACATATATTGACGTTTCAACAATGGATGTGATTAAAAATCCCAAAATGAATTGCGTTTTTGTATATGGCGCCAAGGTCATGGGCAGGAATGATTTTTTATGAATTCTTAAATAAAATAAATCTCTGTAAATCATCGAAAATGTTGACATGGATGCAATGATTAAAATGATGCCCGGAAAAATCCATAATTCATAAGGAATTTGATCCAAAGAACGAACCAAAATATTTTTCATGACCATCGTGATGGAAATATGCAGCAATAACGGTAAAATGACCATAAATGAGAATGTCATCATTGGACGGTGACCCATGAGCCATAATCTTCGGAAAAATAATGCCTTAATCAATGAATACCATCCCTGGCAAATTTAGCATCCATTAAATCTTGAAGCCCCAGTTTATTTACGCTGATATCCTTCATCACCGATGAGGTTGCTGCATTTAATACGGCAAAGAATACATTTCTTTCACGACCATAAAAATGGATACTGTTTCCAATGCGAGATGGATTTTTCACTTTGGGGACATTCGATAATTTTTGGAATAAATCATCAGACAGTTCTTCAAATTCAATCTGGAATTGATGATAATCAAAGGTACTCCCTAATAGTTTATCCAAACTCCCATCCAATGTTATTTTTCCATCTTCCAATACCAGAATACGATCATGAGCTTCCTCTACCTCAGAGAGGGTTTGGCTCACATACAACATGGTTTTTTTGCCTTTTAATCGGAGCAAAAAATCCCATGTCTGTCGATAAGATTCAGCATCCATGAATGCCGTCGGTTCATCCATAATTAAAATATCAGGATCATGAATCAGGGCCCGAAGAATCATTCCTTTTTTTAGGATCCCCGGAGAAATATCCTGCACCATCCTTTTAAGATGGGGAATTATATGAAAATCTCGAGCCAATTGGATCATCCGCGTATTCAATGTTTCAATATCCACCCCATACATAAGTCCCATAAACCGAACGTTTTGTTCCAGCGTTAGCCAGGGATCAAGATCAACCTCATGAGAGACAAACCCTATGGATGAAATGACTGATAATCGGCGCTTCTTTAAATCCAATCCATTGATATAAACATTGCCAAACTCCTGATTCTCAACGCCGGAAATCACTTTTAACAGCATGGATTTTCCCGCTTCGTTGTCACCAATAATAGCCACCAGCGACCCCCGTTCTATTCCAAACGTTAAGCTGGCCAAAATGGTTTTATCTCCGATTAATTTTCCGACCTTTTTAAGTGTGATGCTCGCTTCCATTAATGGGCCTCAAACCAGGATCTGCCATGTCCGCAATCCACCACAATGGGAACGGATAATGGTAAAGCACTTTCCATTTCAACAATAACCAAAGATTTTAATGGATCTAATTCTTCGTCTGGAACTTCAAATACCAATTCATCATGAACCTGAAGCACCATTTTGGATTCCATAAGTTCAGATTCAATTTTTTTCTGAATGGCAACCATGGCTAATTTTATCATTTCTGCATTGGTCCCCTGAATGGGCATGTTGATTGCCATACGCTTGGCTGCCTCTCGATGGAGATGGTTGGTACTGTCGATGTCCCAAACCGGTCGGCGGCGGCCTAGCATGGTTTCTACATATTGGAATTCTCGTGCTTTTTCTACTGTGGATTCGATATAATTTTTAATACCGGAATATCTTTCAAAATATGCTTCAATAATGGCTTTGGCTTCTTTTTGAGGAATGCCCAATTCCTGGCTCATCCGGAATGGTCCCGCACCATACAGTAATCCAAAATTAACAATTTTTGCCGTCCGCCGCATTTCCGGGATAACATCTTCCATGGATATATTAAACACGTCCGCTGCTGTTCGTGTGTGGATATCTTCGCCTTTGTTAAATGCATCCACCAATGCTTCATCTTTTGAAAGGTGTGCCATTATCCGAAGTTCAATTTGAGAATAATCGGCTGAAAATATTTGCCAGCCATTATTTTCGGTTCGAAATGCTTTCCGAATTTCTCTTCCTTCCTCGGTGCGAATGGGAATATTTTGGAAATTTGGATTACTGGAGGATAATCGGCCCGTGGATGCGATCGTTTGATTAAACGTAGAATGGATCCGTTTGGTCTCGGGATCGATTAATGCTGGCAAAGCATCTACATAGGTGTTTTTGAGTTTATTTAATTTTCGATATTCAAGAATAAGGCCTGGGATTGGGTTTTCATTTTTTAATCTTTGGAGAATGTTTTCAGCTGTAGATCGTTTTTTTATTTCTGGCAATCCTTTTATATCAAATAAAATGTTTGCTAGCTGTTGCGTTGAATTCACATTGAATTCAGTCCCCGCCTCCTTTTGAATATCAGCCACAAGACTGTCAATCTTCTTCCCCAATTCTTCAGACATGGATGCCAGCATATCCCCATCAACAAACATTCCCATGAATTCCATTTCCAAAAGTACTGGCAGCAATGGCAATTCAACATCGTAAAAGAATTGATCAATCCCTTTTTCCTTCATTTCTTTTTCGTAGATATAAGTAAGCTGAAGTGCAACATCCGCATCTTCTGCTGCATAAAATGTGCATTTATCTAATTCAACTTCTGCCATGGTAATTTGATTCCGTCCCTTGCCAATCAAATCCTCTATGGGAACCATACGATAGTTCAACTTTTCCATACTGAGGTTATCTAATTTTAACGATCTGGATTCCGGTTTGAGTAAATGAGCCGCCAATAAGGTATCAAACTGGATACCCTTCACATTAATACCATGTCGCTTTAAGATTAATGCATCAAATTTTACATTTTGCCCCGTCTTTGGGATGGATGGATCTTCAAACATGGGTTTAATGATGGATAAAACAGAATTCAGTACCTCATTAAAAAGCTCTGCTTCTTTTTCTTTATATTGAATGGGTATGTAAACCCCTGTATCCGCTTTTGTTGAAAATGAAAACCCAACGATGTCACATTGCATTGGATAAACAGAAGTGGTCTCTAAATCAAAGGACAACCATTTCCCTTTTTTCAATCCATTGATAAATGATCTTAATTCATCGAGTGTTAATAATGCTTTGTAATCCTTTTCCGGCCGATCCTCTTGGGTGGGTACTTCTCCATGGAATGCATTTAATTGAGTTTGCAATGCCTGAAATTCTAATTCGATAAATAGAGAATCCATTGCATTTACATCAAACCCGTTGGTAGCCATGGCTTCAAAATCTTCATCGATGTCCATTTGGGTATCAATCGTGACCAATTCTTGGCTTAGGAGTGCTTTTTCACGGCAATTTTGAAGCCCCTCCCTTGCACGTTTATTTTTCACTTCATCCGCATGATCCAAAGCATTTTCCAGAGTGCCGTATTTATTCAATAATTTTACAGCTGTTTTTTCACCCACGCCCATCACGCCGGGGACATTATCGGATGCATCACCCATGAGTCCCAGCAAGTCTATAATTTTTTCTGGCGGTAGTCCCCATTTTTCAATGACACCTTCTCGATCATAAATTTTGGTATCCATGTGCCGGCCCGAAGGTCTATAGAGAAAAATATGGTCATTAATCAACTGCATAAAATCTTTATCACCACTGACGATATATACATCAAACCCATTTTCATCTCCGCGCTTCGCCAACGTGCCGATGATGTCATCTGCTTCAAATCCTGGTCGTACCAAAGTTGGAATCCGCATTGCTTCCATTAATTTCCATAGATAGGGAAGTTGATCCTGCATTTCTTCCGGCATCTTTTCACGTGTTGCTTTGTATTCAGGATAGCGTTTATGGCGAAATGTTTTTTCTGAAGAATCAAATGCAGCCATGAGATAATCCGGTTTTTCCTGACGTAATAATTTTAACACCTGATTGGTGAAACCAAACAAAGCAGACGTGTGCATACCTTTGCTGTTAATTAACGGATTTCGAATCATGGCAAAATGGGCACGGTACAGCATGGCATAGCCATCTATAAGGAAAAGGCGTTTTCTATTAGATTTATTATCTGACATGAAGCGTTGAAGTTAATGGAATTTAGTGAATTGGAATATTGGAAAAGATTTACCATTTTGAAAAATATCAAAGCCTGAAATAGGGCGTAAATTCTATTAACTTCTTATACAATCCATGGGAGGAATTTTGATTCAACAGCGTAAAATAGTCACGATTTGGTTTCTAAGTTTATTTTCAATTTTAATTGCTCAAAATCCAATCCGTGTGAATGGGGAACGCCTCAATGCACATATGGATGAATTATCAATTTATGGAAAAAATGATTTTGGCGGCATCAGTCGTGTTGCCTATAGCCCTGCAGATTTGAGTGGTCGCAAATATGTGATTCAATTAATGAAAAAGGCCGGTCTTGAAGTCAATATCGATCCGGGTGGAAATATCATTGCAACCTTAAAAGGGGAAAATAATTCCCTCCCTCCCATTGCCATTGGCTCTCACATCGATTCGGTTCCCGAGGGGGGAAATTATGATGGAAATGTGGGGTCCATCTCTGCCATTGAGGTGGCACAAACCATCCTTGAAAAAGGTGTATCCCTGAACCGATCCTTGATTATAATTATTTTTCAAAATGAAGAAGGAGGCTTATTCGGAAGTAAGGTCATGACTACCGGACTTACATCCAAAGATTTGGAACTGATCTCAAGCAGTGGATTATCCATTCGAGACGGCATCAACAAGATCGGCGGTAATGTAGACAATATCCAATCCGCCAAATTATCAAAGGGTGATTGGGCTGCTTATGTGGAACTCCACATTGAACAAGGCGGTATTCTGGATGATGAAAATATTGATATTGGAATTGTTCAGGGTATTGTGGGTATCAAGCAATGGGATGTAACTGTGACCGGGTTTTCTAACCATGCAGGAACCACCCCCATGGATAAAAGAAAGGATGCCTTATATGCCGCAGCCCAGTATGTACAGGTTGTTCATGAAATAGGCAAAAATACGCCGGGGCGACAAGTAGCGACCGTGGGTAAGATTCAATCCTACCCCGGTGCTCCTAATGTGGTGCCCGGTTTGGTGAAAACCAGTTTAGAAATTCGTGATCTGGATGGAAAGAAAATCAATTCCATATTCCAGAAGATTAAAACAGCCTCTGCAAAGATAGCCCGCCAAACACAAACAACATTTAAATTTGAACCAACCATCTCAATTGTGCCTCAGCCAGCTGATCGTCGTATTAGCCGGTATATCAATCTAGCAGTTGATGAACTGAAACTATCTAATAAATATTTACCAAGCGGTGCCGGACATGATGCTCAAGAAATGACTCAAATTTGTCCAATTGGGATGATATTTATTCCAAGTAAAGAAGGTATCAGCCACTCTCCAACTGAATATTCTTCTCCAGAAGATATTACCAATGGAGCAAACGTATTATTGAATACCGTTCTTATTATTGATAAACAATTATAAATAGGAATCCTTTATGACACTGAAAACAGAACGAACCCGGGTACGGCGCATCCCAGAACGAGGTCATTATGATAAAGAAATTATTTATCCGATTATTGACGAAGCGCTTTATTGCCATGTGGGCATCAATCATAATGGTAGTCCCGTGGTCATTCCCACAATTCATGCACGCACCAATGATACATTATACATCCATGGATCCGCCGCCAGCCGTTTACTCAAATCCATACCCGGTGAAAATAATATTTGTGTCACCATCACTTTAGTAGACGGTATTGTTCTGGCTCGTTCTGCATTTCACCATTCATTGAATTATCGTTCAGTTGTTATATTCGGCAAAGGTGAAATCGTTGAGGACCCACAGGAAAAATGGGATGCACTCAAAGTGGTAAGTGACCATTTAGTTCCCAATCGATGGGATGATGTGCGAGAGCCGAATCAAAAAGAATTGGATGCGACAACGGTCATCTCAATTTCATTAAAAGAAGCATCGGCCAAAATAAGATCCGGCCCGCCCGGGGACGATGATGCAGACTATGCCCTCCCAATTTGGGCAGGTGTTCTGCCCACCAAACTAAAAAAAGGTACACTTATACCCGATCCAGTTTTACCCGATAGTATTGGTATCCCGGATTATCTTAAAAAAGGATCACTATGAATCAATTGAAGTATATTTACATACTAATCCTCCTTTTTATTTTTTCCGTTGCCGGGTTACGTTCATCAGGAAGTGGTCCGGAAGCTCGGGCATCACGAATCATAGAAAAATTCATGAAAACCCATAAAATGCCCGGTCTATCCATAACTGTTGGAAAAGAGGGTGAAATTATTTGGAGCGAAGGGTTTGGCTTTGCAGATGTTGACAAAAATATTTCAGTAACACCCCAAACGCGTTTCCGAATTGGTAGCGTTTCAAAAACAGTCACATCTGCTGCCATCGGGCGACTTATCGATCAGGATAAACTGGATCTCAATGCACCCATTCAACAATACGTGGCCTCCTTTCCAGAAAAACGATGGCCCATTACCACTCGACAGACTATGGGACATTTGGCCGGTATCCGACATTATCGGGGCAAAGAAATGCTCAGTAATACCTTTTATCCGAATATTGCCAGTGGCTTGTCTATATTTGATCAGGATACATTACTCCATGAACCGGGGACAAAATTCCGCTACAGCAGTTATGGGTGGAATTTGGTGAGCGCTGTGGTGGAAGGTGCTTCCGGGATTGATTTCCTGGCCTATATGGAGGATACGGTATTTATAGCACTGGGAATGGAAACACTCATGGCAGAACATCGGGATTCAACGTTGACCCCACTCGCATCATTCTATTCAGTTAAGAATGGAGAAATTTCAATAGCACCATTTGTGGATAACAGTTATAAATGGGCCGGTGGTGGTTTTGTCGGGACCACAATTGATATGGTCAATTTCATTCATGGATTAAATCAGACAAATTTTTTAACTAAAAAAACATTGGATGAACTTCAGAAACCATTACGACTAAAAAATGGAAAATCAACAAAATATGGATTGGGATGGGAGACTCAAAAAGATTTTTGGCGAAATAAAATTGTAGGACATAGTGGTGGCTCTACTGGTGGGCGAGCCATTTTGATTCACTACCCCGAAAAGGATGTGACTGTGGCGATTCTGGTCAATTCTGGTTCAGGTGGAAATTTGAATAAATTAGCGAAACGGATATCAAACCGGTTTATGAAATAATAATGTAGGGGACACCGATCGGTGTCCCCTACAAAGATTTTAAAACAAAGCAACATGAAGAAAGATAATGGTTTGATGATTCTACCATAACGCCGTAATGTTGAGTCGAAAGGGTAAAACATGCTTCGACGGTCAACCATTTTATTTTTGATTTTGACTTCCACTGGGATGGCCCAGAAATCCATCGTTTCTGGTAGTTTTAGTTTTCCCTCCAAAATGTTAGGCATTTATTATTTTCATCCGCTAACTGAGACAATTGGTTTTTATGGTTCTTTCCGAACAAATTTTTCTATTTTAGTAAAAGAGAAAAAATCTAGAGATTATGGAACGATTGATGTGGTTGAGGGGACATCCATCTGGAATAAAATTAGTGAAGATCGCCGTTACGCCAGTTTTGCCGCTGGAGTAACCGTGACACCATCGCCAAGGATCACTGGGTTTGCGGGTATGTCCTATGCGAGCATGGTATTAACTGAAAAGTTTGAAGTACTAAATCAGTTTAGCGGCGCTGACCAGAGACAATCATCGCCAATTTATAAACCGGGCCTATCAGTCGGCCTGATTAGCCGCGGATTCGATAATCGGATTCAAATGATGATTGGATATGATACTTTTCCGAAAGGGGTAACCTTCGGTTTGGGGTTTGCACTCCGCAAGTATGATTAAATTTATCCATTCCATAAAAAGATTTATCTTAAACGAGCCCCTGCAAACTGCGGGGGCTTTTTTTTAGATATTATGGAATTAGATAAATTGTATTATGGATGAACCCAATTGGATATCATGGCTGATTTTTATTTTGCTTGTTGTATTAAATTTATTTAAGCTGAAAAAAGAAAAAAAATAGATTGTATGAAATTTTTTGGACCATTATTTATCCTCTGTATCATTTTATCCTGCAATAAGAACGATGATAATTGTGCCGAGCATCATTTAGATGCCTGTAATACCGATGAACCAAAAACAAATATCGAGATAAAAAATAAAAGTGCTTATAATTTTTGTAACGTGGTGCTCAATCCCAAAGGGAAATATACTAACTACGGGGAAATTAAGGGCGGAGAAACCTCCTGTTATAGTGTATATGAAATATTGACGAATGAATTGCGGGGTGCGCCGGGCCAATGGAAGGCTTGAAACCCATCCCATTCGTAACCATATCCATAAGTGGCATAGAGTTTATCAAACACATTATTCACTTTTATCAATACGTCTAACCCACCCCATTTGTATGTGGCACCCACATTTAATAAGCCATAAGGATTAATCATTCCCGGTTCTGAGTTTGCATTATCCACATACATATGCCCTACCCGTTTCCAGTGGAAGAATAAGAGCATATTTTTCTGGGGACGATAATTCACAGACAGGTTGAATAAGGTTGACGGGAAGTTGGGTAAACTTTTTCCATTATTGAAGAAATTCATGATCAAAGCGCCATTGGCGGAAAGGCTCCACCGCTGATTAAAAGTGAATGCCGCCTCCCACTCAAAGCCGGAATGATCCGTGGAATCCGCAGAATAATAATCGTATTCTCCTTCTTGAGATACATTTATATTTTTTAGCTGTTCATTTAGATATTGAATTCGATAACTGTTGAACCGAGCATGGCCTTTTGAAAAAGTAAAATCAATTCCCATTTCTAAATCAGTAATAACTTCCGCCGCTGCCATAACAGGTTCTGCCCACACATCATCTGCATTAATAATCTGATTATCCGCCGGTTCTTTCTGCGCTTTTCCCCAATTCACAAACCAATGGAGAGAATCCCCTATGTCCCAAATCATGCCAATCCGCGGATTTAAGAAATCCCAGTTCGCTGATAAACTATGTCCTGCAGCATGACCAATCGTTTCTTGTTCCAATATCCATCGGTGGCTTTGATTTTGAATATCCGCCATGATGGTAAAAGGCTGACCTATGGGATGCCACACCAAATGACCAAATCCTGTCACAGAACTTTTCTTACCCACATAGCGATAATACCGATACCAATCGTCACCCAGGGCAGCCACCAAATTCACGTCAGAAAATTGGGATACTTCTCCATAGTGATCTCCCGTATATTTCCGAAATTCTCCGCCAATGTCTATACGAAGTTCCTCGTTTTTCCATGTAACCGTGGGTACAACACCATAATAGTTATTATCAATCCATTTTCTTCGAAGCAAATCTGTGGATAGGTTTTGCTCTTGTGAATCCGTGTATTGATTATTTACATCCAAATTGTACGAATAATAATCACGTCCGGTTTTTTGCACTTCGTAATATCCTTTCCCCCTAACCAGATAACTGACGTTCCGAAAAAATATATTATTTGAAAGACGGGATGTGGTATTGAGTGAATATATTTGTTGAACGAAATCATCGGTAAACGCTTGATACCCGGCCCGGCGTTTCATTCGATCGTTTATATCATTTATATGAATTCCATCCCATAAAAGTTGGGTATTTTCATAGCCAAGGTGCGCCCTGAATTTGTTTGTGAATTTTTCTCCACGATGTTCTAGACCAAAGAACATTCCCTTTTGTTTTGAATTGTGGTTTTCACGGTACCCATCTGATTCTACTTGAGAAGTACGAATCGTTAAACTGAGGTCCTCTCCTAAATCTTTTCCCGAACGGTATCTCAGGGATGTCTTAGAGGTATTCCAGTCTCCTGAGCCGTAGGAAACTTTTATTTCTCGCTTATCGCTGGCAATTTGGGTATTCACATTGATAGATCCGCCAAAAGCTGATGAACCATACAAGCTGTTGCCAATCCCTCGTTGAATCTGGACATCGCTTGCATCTGCCAGTAGATCACCATGATCCACCCAATACACTTGATGGCTTTCATTATCATTCAAGGGAACACCATCAATCATGACCCCAATCCTGCTTTGGTCAAATCCACGAATGGAGACATAAGAATAACCGGTACCGTTCCCACTTTCACTATAGGCCCACACGCCAGGCTCGGATGCGAGTATCATGGGTAAATCCCCCACCGTATATCGTGTTTCAATTTCTTTGGCCGTTAAATTAGAGAAAGATACAGGTGTTACGCCCGCAATTGCCCGCATTGCATTGACAGTAATTGCATCACTCTCTAACACCGTTGGCTCCATAATAATTGTCATGGATGGACGCGGATTGGTGGAAATCTTTTTATATCCTATATATGAAAATGATATTTCAAACCCATCTTGAACGATTATTGAAAAGGCTCCTGTTTCATTCGATGAGGTGCCGGATTCACCGGCAAGGATATTTACGCCCACAAGTGGCGTATGCGATTCTCCTTCTACTACAATTCCACTCACCTCAATGGATTGAGGAAAAATATGAGTATAACTCAGAATTATAAGTACATATGAAAATCGCAAATATTGTTTCATAATTTGATCATTCCTACGCTGGCATTATCCAGATCAGGTTCATGGGTGTTTTCTCAGCCATTTTGACCTGGTTCAAAACAGCACCCCATTTGTTAGGGGAAATTAATATTTGCTGTATAGGTATTCCAACTGATGGTTTACCCTCATACTTGTTTCATTCATGACAATTCCCCTATTTTCACGTATTAATAATTCAAGGAAAATCCATGTCCAATAAACAATATCCAGAAATTACCATTAAAGCCGTCCTTTTAGGTATTCTGCTTTCTATGATTCTTGCAGGCGCCAACGCCTACCTCGGCCTTTTTGCCGGGATGACCGTATCCGCTTCCATTCCAGCGGCTGTTATTTCTATGGGGGTTTTATCTTTATTTAGAAAATCAAACATATTAGAAAACAATATTGTACAGACGGCTGCATCAGCCGGGGAATCTTTAGCCGCAGGTGTCATTTTTACCATTCCTGCACTTGTACTGCTCGGATACTGGACAACTTTTGACTATGTTGAAGTGGCCAAGATTGCCGCAATCGGTGGTGTGATCGGTGTCCTGTTCACGGTTCCATTGCGCCGCGCTTTAATTGTGACAGCGAAATTGAAATACCCGGAAGGTGTTGCAACGGCGGAAGTTTTAAGGGCTGGTGATGAAGCCAGAAAAGGTGCGGCAGATGATGGGTCCGGCGGATTGAAAACGATTGGACTTGCCAGTTTGGTTGGCGGTGTCATGAAGGTATGTCAACAGGGATTTGCCATGTGGCATGCAGAAATGGCCGGCGCTGCAGTGGTGGGCAAATCTATTTTTGGGATTGGAACCGATTTATCTCCGGCCTTGATTTCTGTGGGATATATAGTGGGTAGAAATATCGGAATCCTTGTTGTGGCTGGTGGATTGATTTCCTGGGCGATTGCTATCCCCATTTATTCTGCCATGGTGGGATTTGAAGGGGATGCTTTGGATTCCGCCTGGAATATCTGGAATTCTAAAATTCGATATTTAGGTGTGGGCGCCATGGTTGTGGGCGGTGTCTGGTCTCTCATAAAATTATTTAAGCCATTGGTCGAAGGTATCAAAGCCAGTCTGGATGCAGTCAAAAATCGTTCCAGTGATAAAGATGTTCCTTTGGAAGAACAGGACATGCCAATCAATTATGTAGCCATTGCACTTCTGGCGTTATTGGTTCCTGTTTTTCTCCTTTATTGGGATATAATTGGATCGGTAGGAATTGCCGCTTTGTTGTCTGTTGTTATGATGGTGTTTGGATTTTTATTTTCTGCCGTGGCCGCCTATATGGCTGGTGTAGTGGGCTCATCTAATAACCCAATTTCTGGTGTAACAATCGCTACAATTCTATTTACATCCCTATTATTATTGGCCATCCTTGGAACCGGCTCCGGGGTAGGCGCTGCCAGTGCCATAATGGTGGGAGCCGTTGTATGCTGTGCCGCCGCCATTGGCGGAGACAATCTCCAGGATTTGAAGGCAGGACATATTCTTGGTGCAACACCGTGGAAACAGCAGGTCATGCAAATTGTGGGTACCCTGGCAGCCGCAGTTGTACTTGGTTTGGTTTTAGATATTCTCCATACGGCCTACACCATTGGATCTCCCACCCTTTCCGCCCCTCAAGCCACATTGATGAAGTCGGTTGCAGATGGTGTATTTACAGGAAATCTTCCATGGAATTTTGTCTATATGGGTGGTGTGATTGCGATCATTTTAATTCTAATAGATTTGAGACAAGAAAAAATCGGGTCTGACTTTCGGGTTCCTGTATTAGCGGTTGCTGTGGGTATTTATTTGCCTATCACCTTGACTGTACCCATATTTATGGGCGGAATGATTAACCACTTGGGTAAAAAAGCCGGTGGTTCCAAATCATCTGAAAAACGCGGGCTCCTTATGGCATCCGGTTTGATTACCGGTGAAGCACTTATGGGTATTCTTGTGGCCGTACCAATTTTCCTCACAGGACAAAAAGACTGGTGGCCGAATTTTGACGGATTTGGATTGATGGGACCAGCCTTATTTGTTGGTGTAATATATTGGGTGTATAAATCGGTCTCAAAAAAGTAGATCGATGAAAATATCAGACAGCCTTCTGAAAAAACTTCCCAAAGTGGAACTCCATTGCCACTTAGATGGCTCTCTGCGTATAGAAACTATTTTAGACTTGGCCCAGCGGCACAATGTGTCGCTGCCAAGTTCTGACGCTTCAGGATTGAGAAAAATCCTCTCAATTGGAAAAAAACGGGGAACATTGGAAGAATACATTGCCCGCTTTGACATAACACTCAGCGTCATGCAGACACCAGATTCCCTCAAACGAATCGCCTATGAATTGATTGAAGATGTGGCCGCCGAAAATATTCGGTATATTGAAATTCGCTACTCCCCTATTTTACATACATCCAATGGAATGACATTAGAAGAAGCGATCATTTCTGTTCGGGATGGACTGAAGAAAGGTGAAAAGGATTTTGGTGTAAGGTCTGGTATTATCGTTTGCGGCATCCGGCATATTTCACCGGAAGCATCCTTGAAATTAGCTGATCTTTGCGTCCGATTTAAAAATAAAGGTGTGGTTGGTTTTGATTTAGCTGGTGCGGAAGAAAACTTTCCCGCCAAAGATCACCGGGAAGCCTTTTATATGATTTTGAATCATAATATCAATGCCACTATTCATGCAGGAGAAGCATTTGGGCCTACTTCCATTCATCAGGCAATTCATTATTGTGGCGCCCATCGTATTGGACATGGTACCCGTTTAAAAGAGGATAAAGACTTAATGCGTTATGTGAATAATCATCGAATCCCATTAGAGATTTGTCTTACATCCAACTGGCATACCTATTCGGTTCGATCGCTTAAACGACATCCAATGAAATTTTATTATGATCAGGGTATTCGAGTTACACTTAATACGGACAACCGTCTCATGTCTAATACAACACTCACCAAGGAGTTTGGACTTGCCAGAGATTTATTTGGGTTTACCCTACATGACTTTCGTGAAGTGACGATTGTCGCCATGAAATCAGCCTTCTTGCCCCACATGGTTCGGAAGGAAATGATTAAAAATATTGCGACAGAATTTGAATCTGAATTTGGAATTTTACCGGAATATATTGAACAAGGATAAATTTATTATTACGATTCTTTAGATTTTATTTTATTCTTCGCTTTTTCAATTATATTGTGAGTCCACCGCTTAACAGGAGGAAATACACTGCCTAACAATAATAAACCGGAGATACCAAATATCCAGCCCTGGAAGATGGGAATTAAACCGCCCAGGAATCCAATGATGACCAAAACGATCCCCACAATTACTTTGATTAGTTTTATGACAGTTTTCATTCTCTGATGACCGCCACCTTTCCAATTGTGGCTGCACCACTTTTATCATAAACAGCAATAAGGTAAATACCGGTCCCGACCAATTGGCCGGATGTATCTCGTCCATCCCAATATGCTTGATATCCTTGAACTTCGGAATTGGGGATAGATCGCAGCACCTCTCCATTAAGGGTCATTATTTTAAGTGAACTTTCATCTTTTAATCCTTCAACAGTCATGGGTATTGAACTGGGAATACGAAATGGACTGGGAAAAATATTTACAGAATTATATGATTTTTTTTCTTCTGAAAAAGGAATGCGAATGACACTGACCCCTTTATCCGTGGCGATATATGCTATCCCTTCGTCCTTATCAAAAGTCACATCATTCACATGGTTAGAAAGAAGATTGCTGTTACTTTCATTTAATCCATTAATGTCGGGCCAATATTCGCCATTTTCATTCACAATATGAACACCATCAGTTTCAGAAGTCACCCAAACATTTCCCCTGGGATCAAACCGAATTCGTGAATGCGAATTAAAAACAACATTGGGAAAATAGGGAAATAATTCTCCATTGGTTCCAGTTGGACCGGTTTGGCTCACGGGATTCGTATCTGAAACCTGCAGATCTTTATGAATGAGTCCAATCGGAGTGAGAATCCATAATCGATTTTTTGCTGAAACATTTATATCCAACGGAACACGAATCATCATCCCTGGATCCACACTTTCCTCTATCCATATCTCACTGGTTGGATCCATCACATCCCCTGAATATTTATACATCACGAGTCCCGAAGGCGAACCTATCCAAATCCGATTGAAATTATCAGCTGCAATAGCATTTGAACTATTCGATAAAATTCCCCCACTTTCATTGATGGAAAAGTGCCGAGACAAACTCCCATTGAATACACTGAGTGGCTGATTATAATTATTGACGGACGTACTCCAAATATTATCCTTTCCATCCAGGGCAATTCCTGAAACAATAAATACTTCATCCTCTGTCGATTGTGTTTTTGGAAAATAAAGTTGATGTACTTTAATACCATTGGATACATCCAGAGCAACAATACCTGCCGAGGTTGAATTGATTAATCCCATATATACATTTCCGTCCTTACCCAAAATCATCCTTGATACCCTGTTTCCCAAATTGATGGTACTTTGTTCAAGATTCAGCTGTGTAGAAAATCCCACAGAATAAGCGAAAATAGAAAGGTTTGTCCAACCACTCAAAGAAATACCCCTTTCGTTGGCCATGATGAGTTTATTGTCAGGGGTTATTGAAATAACCTGAGGCGCAGCAATGATAGGTTCATTCCCTGCAATATGGCTCAAAGTTGACCCATCAAATTGAGCGAATCCAAGGTTGGTACCGATTATGGACGATGAATTACTAATGGTAATATCAGAAAAATGAAAACCCGCATCAGAAAATTGTTTTTCGAACATATCAGTCCCAATTCGATAAATAGCTGAATCTGTAACAGCCATATAATCCAATAGTCCTCGAACTGCAATGGATCGAATCGTGCTAAACTCAGATTGGTTAGTCACCAGGGGAATGGGATTTTGACCCAATTGAATTGAATAAATAGCTTCAGAAGTTACCAGAGCTAATTCATTATCTTTTTCTGCCATGGCAATGATGGGTAACTCATCTTTATTAAATCGATTTTCCCAAAATATAGGGTGGGTTTCATGAGGATTACCCCCAATGAGTCCCAAATCGGTTAACAAAATGAGATCATCCCCAAATTTTACAATATCATCAATATACCCAATATCATCCCGTCCATAGAAATCCCTATAATATGTCTTGCCTTTCGAATGAATAAATTCCATGATTCCCCAGACACCGTTTTGCTTAACGGCGCCATAAACCATATCTTTATATGTGACAAATCCTGATACAGCTTCTATATCCAATTGAAACCAATCTAATCGTTTTTCATCTATTAAACTCCAGACTTGAACACCTAAATCACTTCCAATCCATATGAAGCCTTTGGGTCCTTTATGGACGGTTATTAAATCTGTATCAACCAATCCTTGGTCTTTAGTATAGACCGTATAATTTCCAGAATTTAAATGATAGACGCCTAATCCGCCTTGAGTGGCCAAAATGATTGTATCTCCAGAACTGATGACAGATCGAACATTCAAAGATGAGGTAATAGATTTCATTTCTCCTATACGGACTTGAGATAAAAGAAATCCGAATGCTAAATAAAAAAGGAAGGTTCGTCGGATAAAATATCCCATTAAATGCTAAATGGTGCCGGAATGAAACAGAGGATAAAAATGATTAAACATGCATATCCTACCCGAATATTATTTTGGGATAGGGGGGCATGTATATCCTGAATTGGCGGGTGTTTTGTTGAGCGCATGAGAATAAGAATTAGAATTCCCCAAACCAGCCAATTCAACGAAAAGAAACTTAAGGGAATTAATGCAGCAAATGCGGCTTTTGCCACCCATCCCTGCTTTTCACCCATCATAGCATAGGCCACATGACCTCCATCCAATTGTCCAATGGGTAACAAGTTGAGCATGGTCACTAATAAACCTATCCACCCTGCAAATGCAATTGGATGCAGCATAATATCCTGATTTTCCAGTAATCCCGGGTGGGTAATCCAGGTGAGGATTTTCATCAGAATGGAATCTCCCAACATTAACGCACCTTGCACATCCACTTTTTCGACAACTTCCGATAACCAAAGTCCAATGACCAATGCTGGGACAGCAATAATAAATCCAGCGATTGGTCCTGCGGCGCCAATTTGCAGAAGTGCATCCTTTCGATAAATGGGTGATTTAATTTTAATGAATGCACCAAATGTACCAATGAGAAACAGGAAGGGCGGTGCTGGAATAAAATAGGGTAATGTTGCATCTACTTTATGCTTCTGGGCATAAAAATAATGACCAAATTCATGGGTGCCTAAAATCAGCATTAATGTTACTGAAAACGGAATTCCCTTCAATATTTCAATGGGATATTCCCAAATGCGAGCCCCTTCCATCATGGCGCCTGCCAGTAAAGTAGTAAAAACTGTCAGTAAAAATAAAATCCAATGGATCCATGGAATCGTTGGAATTTTTAATATGACATTATCTTCCCCATCCTTCACTCTTAAGTATAAGTCACCATTATTATTTTTAATGGAATAATTAATTTCTTCTTTTTTAAGAATAATATCTAAATCATTTTGAACGCTATCATTAATTAAATTCCCCACCGCCAACCATTCTCCTTTATTTGAACCGATTTGAGAAGGACGAAATTGTTGGTCCAATTTTTTTAGTAAATTTCGGAATTGTGTTTCAGTCATGATTCTGGAATAAAAATAGAATGATAAATTACAACGAACTAAATAGGAATCAGTTTCAAAATATAGAAAAAAACAGCCTTGAAATTCTGAACACTGATTTCCTGCGTTTATCGAAGGATGAGGTGTGAAGAATCTCAAACTATATTTAAAACTGAAACAGTTGTTTGAGATCCTTCCCCCAACAAGTGGAGATCAGGATGACAATATCGAGGTTACCTATTCTTTATATTAGAGTGTTTCTCCTGTTTTTCTTTTAGTAATTCATGCATGCCCCGACTCTGCATATCCAATGTGAGTTGGTTAATCCAATATTTGGTTTGAGCTACATATTGATCAATCACTTTTTTGGGTACTTGTTCAGCCTGCATATGAACAATAATCATGGCGGAAACAACTGGAACAAAATCCATCAATGGATCCTCATAAAAACGATCTAACTGACGAACTGTTTCCCGGGGTGTAAGATAATCAACCCGATCACCATAAAGACTATCGGCAAATGCCTGTTTCTCTCCCCATACTTTCAGATAATAATACAAACGGCCATCCAATATACCCGTAAGGTAAGCGGATTTTATTCGATAAGTCATTTCAGGATTTCCTTCAACCCGTTTGACTACTTGCTCCCAATCGGTACCATCCCAAAGTAGTTTGTTCTGCTTCTCTAGGATTTGACTCGACAAAACAAAGGGGAAAAGGATGGATAAAAGGACGATCTTCATCAAAATGGATTTCAGGGTTTCACTGCCTTCTTTATGGAGTATTTTTCAATCATAGTGTATATGAAATATGCGAAGCCGAAATGAGCCAAATGACTAAAAATAAAAATAATAGAATACTTGCCCAATGGGATACCCCAAATAATTCAAAAGGCGTATATGTGTTTAAATATTCAGCGATTGCTGAACGCATAACAAATATTTATTCTTCTTTATCCTGGATTTTATTCTCTCCACCGCCAATTTTCTGCAGCTGAACCATTGCACCTAAAAGCATTATGATAGCCAACATCCAAATATTATTGAAAGAATTTCCCGCCGATCGTTCCATCCACCCAAAGATAAAAGTCCCAATAGCCCCAAGAATAAAGACTAACCCTATACCGAGGCGAACTTTAATTTTTAAAGATTCATTCATGCATCAGACTTTTTATTTACAGTCTTTTTTGCTGGTGATTTTTTGGTAGCGGATTTTTTCGGAGTCGATTTTTTAGCTATTGTTTTCTTCGGTGCAGATTTTTTAGCAGTTGTCTTTTTTGTAGCAGGTTTTTTATCCGTCGTTTTTTTCGGTGATGCCTTAGCTTTTGTCTCTGCTTTAGGAGCAATCTTTACGCCGGTTTTTACCCCAGATGCCACTGCCGCAAGTTTTAATGCTTTTAGTCGCGCTCTATTCTTACGATGTTTTTTTGCAACACGTTTATGTTTTTTATTCATTTTCTTTCCTTTTAATTCATAAAATCTTATGTGAACAATTGTGAATCCCCGCATTCCCTCTCTTTGGTCGGGAGCATGCTATCCCCACTACAGCGTTGGACAGGCTGGCGGGCAGGAAATCCACTGCCCAAGTTTTTTGCGGGAACGCTTGGGAATCGAACCCAACTCCCCGTTTATCACGGGGACAACGGTGTTGAAGACCGCGAGGGGCACCAGCCTCCTAATCATTCCCATTTTTTCAAACCACGAAGTTTACTAAGAAACACTAAAATTATTAGCGGCTCTTTGCGACCTTAGCGGCTTATTCTTAACTAACCCGGTTATTCGGGGTTGTTTAAGACCCGGAAATCTAATCCAAATTTCTTTTTTAATTTCCGTCCAATTTTCTCTGCTGATGTTTTCGTTTCGAAACGCACAATTCGAACAGCATGAAGTCTCTTTCCATTGGAATTAACAGAATGAACTTCTGTAGCATATCCATTTCCCTGGAGCTGTTTTTTTAGACGATTAGCATTGTCAAATTTACCGAAAGCTCCCACCTGAACTACCCATGGTTTTGGAATAATTTTGGGGACAATAATATTACGTGCAGCTTTAAAAGACTTAATTCGACTGCTTGTCGTACCCGGATCTAATCGTACCAATTTGGCATCGCGGGCAGAATTGTCTAAACCATCAATTCCATATTGCTTATAATTAAGACTTGGGTATAATTGTTTCATCACCCTCAATGTTGACTTTGCTGATTTCTCTTCCCCTGTTGCATGAAAGGCATTTACCATTAGGTCCAATGCCCTTTGATGGTGATCTCCCTGAGGATATTTTGATAATACTGATTTGAACTGGACGCTAGCTTGAGAGTATAACCCTCGGGAAAATAAGTATTCTCCAATCTTCATGGCAGATTTGGATGCATAATCTGATTCGGGAAAGTTCTCAATCAAGTTCTTGTATTGGACCAATGAACCATCACCATTTTCATTGATCATGGCCTGGAGAAAATAGACACCGGCCTCATCGGGATATCGATTCAATAATTCTGGAAGTATTTCCCTGACTTCATCCATTCTACCCTTTTCAAGAAGGGTTAAATATAAATCTATATTTTGGGCGGATAAATGCCATCCCCAGAGGACAGCTATCAGAATAAATCCACGTTTCTTCATTTCTCATCTTTACGGGTTAGTAATTGAATTATGTCATCGATTTGATTTGATAATTCATGGGGTTTGGATACATGAAGGGACAACTTTAACCGCATTAACAGAGCATGGATAGAACCATCATTTTTAGTCAGAGCATCTTCAACAAGCGTCAAAGCATTACTATGTTCCCCTTTCTCTTCCAGCACATTGGCTAATTTTGCTAACGCATTTAAATTAGCGGGATCTTCATCAAGAATGCGTTCATAAAACTTTTCCACTTCACTGAAACGCCCAAGGTCGAACAATGCCGATTCAATTTTAGAATACACTTGTCGTCCTTCATGCGGGTTAAGTATTGCAAATTTCTCCCAATTTTTGATGGCCTTCAACAAGTCTCTATTTTCAGCAAATAAATTACCCAACCTTAAATAGGGTAATCCGAATTCCGGCGCCGTTTTTACAGCTTTATTAAATTGCGCTTCCGCTTCCTTTTGATGACCTTTTTCTAATTTATCCATCCCCTGATACACTAAAAACCGTGCAATTTGATTTGGATCCTGAGACTGCTTCAACTTTTGAATTGATTTAGTGATTTGTGTCGCCTGATCCCAGTTGCGTTGGTTTTCATAAATATCAAGTAAAAATTCGTTAGCCCATAAATTTTTTCGATCCAGTTTTAATACCAATTCAGCCTCACGCTTCGCTTTATTCAAATGTCCAATTTGCTTAAAGTCAAGGGCCAGTGATTGATGAATATCACGACTTATGTCATTATTCAGGTTAGGTCTTACGGTAAGGGATTGGTGAATCTTTACCGCTGCTTGGGCATTGCCTTCTTCTCTTAAAATATCTCCCATTTGGAGATAAGCATCAATATGATTTGTGTCCTGTTTAACCACATTTCGTAAGTGCTTTAGGGCCGTGCGTGTATCTCCTTTAACCATGGCATTCAAAGCATGGGTATATATGGACTCGGTACGCTTTTGTTTTTTGGGTCTGTAAAAATAAAAAATAAATCCCCCCGCTGCAATGAGCAAAAGGATTATCGGTAAAAACCACCAGTTCAATGAATGTCTTCTCCCTCATCAGTGTCATATATACCCTCATCGATGGCTACATTTCGAAGATCGTTCAGTTCATCAGATAGGCGTCTATTTTTGGTTTTTAATGAACGAATTTCCGTTTTAGCAGATAGAATATTGGTTACTGCAACACCATAACCAATTAAAATGCCAACCGATAGGGCCGCAAGCATTATCATTGCTACTTGGACATTTTCATATTGAGCAAAAACCAAATTCACCGAAACCACTTTGGTATTTTGCATTAAAAAGACCAAAACCAGTATGAGTACCACCAACCCAGTAAATATTTTAACCAGTTTCATCAGGCTGCCTCCATTTCTTGAATTTGAACAATTTCCCCATGCAATGTAATGCCGCGAGCATCCATGATTTTCACAGGAATTAAATCTTTAATTTTAGCATTCTCTTTATTAAAAACCACCCACTTGTTTGCATCTGTCCGGCCTGCCCATTGTTTTTTAGACCGTTTACTTTCTTTTTCCACCAATACCATTTCCACCCGTCCGACTATTGTTTTATTTCGAAATAATGTGTGTTTCTGCTGCATTTCTATCAGGCGTTCCAAGCGGTGCTGCTTTTCATCCTCCGGCACGTGATCATCAAATTCTGCTGCTTTCGTCCCCGGTCGTGATGAATATTTAAAGGTAAATGCTGAATCAAATTTAACCACTTCCATCACATCCATAGTTTCCTGGAATTCAGCTTCATTTTCACCGGGGAACCCCACAATAATATCTGTTGAAATTCCTACATTTGGCAGCGTATTTCGAATTTGGTTCACCCGGGCTAAAAATTGATCTTTCGTATACGTACGGTTCATACGATTGAGCACTTTATCATTCCCAGCCTGCAAGGGTAGATGAACATAATTACAAATATTATCATATTTGGCCATGATATTTAAAACGTCTTGCGTCATATCTTCAGGATGGGGTGACGTATACCGAATGCGTTTTAATCCCGGAATTTGGGCGACAGCATCCAATAATTCATGAAATTTTTGACCTTCATGATGATAAGAATTTACATTTTGCCCCAGGAGCGTGACTTCAATAAATCCATCAGAAACCGCCTGGGCTGCCTCTTGAACTATACCTTCAACACTCCGGGATCGTTCTCTACCGCGAGTGAATGGTACAATACAAAATGTACAGAACTTATCGCATCCCCGCATAATAGAGATCCAGGCATTGATTCCTTTATTTCGGCTTGGAAACATATCATCATATACTTCAAAACGAGAAAGTTTAGTATCCACTAAATGGGATGATTCATTTGATCGTTCCCGTATCATTTCTGGTAATCGGCGATATGAATCTGGGCCCAAAACTATATCAACAAATGGTTTTGACTCCAATATATCCTCTTTCAGGTTTTGGGCCATACAACCCAATACGCCAATAATTGTTTTGGGATTTTTCCGTTTAATCTGGTGATAATACCCTAAACGTGAGTGCACTTTATCCTCTGCGTGTTCCCGAATAGCACAGGTATTCACAAAAATTGCATCTGCGGTATGAATATCCTTAGTTTCAGAAAATCCCTCCCGGGTGAGAAGGCCAGAGATCAGTTCAGAATCAGCCACATTCATTTGACAGCCATATGTTTCGATGAAGTAAGATTTACTCATGGTATTGACTTGAAAATTACTGTGAGAGATATAGAGGAAAAAAGGCTTACTTCAGGTAGCCGGAGAAAAAATATTCCATGGGATTTTGGGGAGCGCCATATTGATGGACTTCATAATGAAGATGGGGCCCGGCAGATCGACCGGAATTGCCAGATATGGCAATCAACTCTCCGCGCTGCAATTGTTGTCCCCGTTTTACTTTCATTTTTGATAAATGAGCATAAATTGTTCGATATCCATTTCCATGATCAATTTTAATGACTTTCCCAAAACCACCCTGATTCCCTGCAAACTTCACTTTACCTTCCGCCGGGGAGTAAATTTTAGTGCCCGTATTTACTGCAAAATCCAAACCGTAATGAAATCGAACTTTCCCATTAAATGGATCTTCACGATATCCAAATCCGGATCCCAAATACCCTTCTTGAACCGGACGAATGGATGGAACAATTTTTAAATTATCAGAATGATTACGCACAGAGTTGAACATCGAATTATAACTTTGCAATTCCAGTTTAACTTTTCTTGATAAAGCATCTACATCCATTTCAATTTCTGAAATGAGGGAAGTCACATGGGGAGCAATTCCATCCATATTTACATTTTTAATTTTAGTACCACCGATGCCCATTTTACGAACATCTTGATCTATCTGAGGTAATCCCGCATAAGTTCTGATGGCCAAATCCTTTTTTTCTATAATGCCCACTTGTCCGGATACATCTTCAAGTTGGGTCTGCAAATCAACCAATGTTTGTGTCAAATTTTGATAATTCTCCTGAAGATTCTTCAATTTCGTTTTGTATAAAATCTCCGTAAGGGCATCGGCACTGAGAAATAGTGCAATAGAAATAAATATGACAGCTATTCCTGAAACCGTCAATAACTTTTGACGGGAAAAATGGAAGTGCTGCATACCCGAATCGCGTTCGGATACAATGATATAATTATGATATTTATTGGATTTTTTCTTTTGACGAAACATGGTTTATCCGTCCTACTGAGTCATGCAATTTACAACAATAAACATCATTCTTCAATATGGATCATTTCAGGTATATTTGGAGTAAATGAGAACGTGTATTATGCCTGAGTTTTTGCAATCCTTTGGTTTTAATCTGCCGAATTCTTTCACCGGATAAATCCATGATTCTCCCAATTTTTTCCAGGGTTTTTTGATCATCCCCATCCAACCCGTAATATAGTCTAATCACTTTCTCTTCTCGATCATCCAAAGAGTGCAATACATTTAAAATTTCCTCCTTTAATGATTCAACGATTACCTTCTTTTCTGGATGGTCATCATCTGAGGTAATGAAGTCAACCCGGGTGGCCGTTGAATCTTCCAGGGGATCATCCAGAGAGTAGGTGCTACTGTAGGCTTGAATTAAACTCTCCATCCATGAAATGGTCGTATGTGATATTTCAGCAAGTTCTTCTGAGGTCGGTTCTCTTTCGTATACCTGTTCTAATTCAAGTGATTGGCGGTAAAGTTTACCCATTTTTTCAGTTACGTTAGAAGGTAAACGAATCGTCCGTCCTGTTTTATTAATGGCTTGGCGAATACTTTGAGATATCCACCACACGGCATAAGATATAAACCGAAAACCCCTGGTTTCGTCAAACCGCTGTACAGCCTTGATTAAACCAAGGTTTCCTTCATTAATCAAATCTTCAAGGGGAATACCATATTTCTGGAATTTTTTTGCTACCGCAACTACGAATCGTAAATTGTGGGTCACCAATTCATTTATCGCATTTATATCACCGGATTTTGCTCGTTGGGCCAGACGAACTTCTTCCTCATTTGAAAGAGGTTCCAAATCCTTGATTTCCTTTAAATATTGGGTGAGTGCTGTTTTTTGTTTATATGAGGCGGGAATAGACGGAGACAATGACTTTATTCTTATTCAGGGTTTTCTGATGCTGCAGAACCATTGTCCATATCCATTTTTTCATCGGTTGAACTTTCTATTAATTCTTCCTCAGAAACGTCGCTATCCTGAATATTATATTCCTCTTTTATTCGATTAATCTCATTTTCCCTTTCCAAAACGTCATTGGAAATAACATTAATTCTTTCTACATGAATAAAGAATTCTGAATTCCCGGTAAAATTCACCATATTATCATCCTTCGCCTGTTCGTAAACCAATTTCCCTAGCGCTTCTTTTTCCCTGCGAATTTCCCGTTTGAGCTGGTGAATATCCAGTTTGATTTTGCTTATTTTGGTTAATTCTTCTGTTTTAGCAATGGCTACCTTGCTCACTTCTTCTGCTTTTTCAACAGCAGCAGTACCCCATTCTTTCATATTATCTTTTAAGTCATCCCATAATTTGGACATAATCTTCTCGCTTTTGTGTTAAAATAGTGTTGGAATTTGAATGATTAATCTTTTTTCAGCAACATATTTGCAATATAAAATATACCGGAACCAATAATCAATGCGTTGAGTTCCAACATGACATTATTTTCACGGATGCCCCAGACGAGTCCAGATAGTAAAATAACCATAGAGACTACCTGAATACTTCTAAGTAGGACGTACTTCATATCGATATCGGAGATTTATCCAACGCAGTATATTTTTAAAGTTCCAAGCATATGCATCCGCTAATATAGATAGTGGATTCGATTTTTCTGAAAGTTTTATTGCCAATCCAGCCATTCGTTTATCACTCAATTGTTCATACATAATACGGTTAACAAAAGAAAGACGCCGTTTTTGATTCAATTCTTTAACAATTATCTGCGATTCATTCTTTTTTCCGGTAATGGATAGTGCTGCCGCCTGGCCAGACATCATGGACATCCGGATTCCAAATCCGAATAAATAATCCTGATATCCACCTGCTTCACCAATTTTATATGGCGGAATCATGGCACCAAAAGGCAGAGAAAAACTGCCGCGACTTCCAAAGGGAAGTTCGTTCGGCACCGATATTCCTTTCTCATTAAAATATGCCCGTGCGTTTTGGAGAAAATTAACCACAGTATCTTTCGGTTTTTTGAATGCCGTAGCTAAGGTTCCGTTACCATTGATAATGATAAGGTACGCATACCCTTTCGGTGCAAATTGGCTGCCTAAAAGTAAATGAATCTGATTTTTTAATGTTGTTTTAAAATTTATTCCATGAATATATGCTGCTGCTTTTCTCGAACCTGTTGCGATTATATGACTAGTCTCCGGAGCTTTTTTACCCAATTCAAACCGAACTCCAATTTCTTTGCATTGACGGTACAATTGATAATCCAAATCATTAAAACCGCTCCCCCGTTTTACCATATAAAAAAATGGATGGTTATTTTGAATGGTGATTGGTTTCCCAAATAGCGTATGGACGAAAAATCGAGAAATCGGGTAAGTTGTTAAATCATTAAATTTAAACGCCGATTGTTTAAAAAATGTCGGCACGTTTCTGGAAAAAATCCAATTGTCTAATCCTTCATAATCTCCGTGACGCCCTGCCCCCACTTTGCTTTCTTTTTCAAATATGACAGGATCAAACCCTGCTTTTTTTAATTGAATCGCTGCCGTTAAACCTGCGACGCCTCCTCCGGCGATTTGAATTGATTTATGTGAGGAGACTACCACTGAAAATCAGCAATGCAGTTGCTGAACCGAAATAATTTCCGGCAAGTCTTGTAAATCATTTAATATATCTTCCGCCACAGGATTATCCACCCGCACTGGCATAGTCCCAATGTTTTAACTGAATAGACTGACGATTTGGTAATTTATTCGTTCCTCATCCTTATTTTATAATTGCTCCGACCGAATGAGGTTGAGGGCAGAGCCGGCTTTAAACCAGGAAATTTGTGCTTCATTATAGGTATGGTTGCATTCTATGGTATCCATTGAACCGTCGCCATGCGCGACAGATAAATTGAGTGTTTTCCCCGGTGAAAACTGATCCAAATCCACAAAATCAAAAGTGTCATCTTCCTGTATTAAATCATAATCACTTTTGTTTGAAAAAGTCAAACCCAACATGCCCTGCTTTTTTAAATTTGTTTCATGAATTCTGGCAAAGGAATGAACCAATACAACTTTTACACCGAGGAATCGTGGTTCCATAGCTGCATGCTCCCGGGACGAACCTTCACCATAGTTTTCATCACCCACTACAATGGTCGGCACCTGATTGAATTTATAGTCTCTTTGAACATCGGGCACTGCACCATATTCTCCAGATAATTGGTTTTTAACAACATTAGTTTTTTCATTAAAATAATTCACAGCTCCTGTGAGCATATTATTGGAAATATTATCCAAGTGTCCTCGAAACCGTAACCAGGGTCCCGCCATGGAAATATGATCTGTAGTACACTTTCCTTTGGCTTTGATGAGCAATTTCATGCCAGTAATATTTTGTCCGTCCCATGGTTCAAATGGTGTTAATAGCTGGAGCCGTTCCGAATCAGTATTCAACACCACTTCAATAGTTGAGCCATCTACTGCGGGAGCCTGATATCCTAAATCCTCCACTTCAAATCCTTTGGCGGGCAAATCATCCCCGGTGGGAATTTCTAATTTTACTGCGGCACCCTTTTCATTTTTCAGCGTATCCGTGATGGGATTAAAAGTCAAATCACCTGCAATGGCTATGGCAGTGACTAATTCAGGGGAACCCACAAATGCATGGGTGTTGGGATTTCCATCAGCCCGTTTGGCAAAATTTCGATTAAAAGAATGTACAATTGTATTTTTTTCTTCTGCATCTGCACCTTGCCTGGCCCATTGGCCGATACAAGGTCCACAGGCATTGGCAAATACGCTGGCACCCAGCGCTTCAAATGTATTAATAAACCCATCTCGCTCGATGGTATATCGTACTTGTTCAGAACCGGGCGTAATCGTGAATTTGGCCTTCGTTTTTAATCCATGGTCCACCGCCTGTTTTGCAATGGATGCAGAACGTGATATATCTTCGTATGAAGAATTGGTGCAGGAACCGATCAAACCCACTTTTACCTCTGTGGGCCAGTTATTTTCTATCGCCACTTTTGCCATTTGAGAAATTGGTGTGGCGCGATCCGGTGTGAAAGGTCCATTCAAGTGGGGTTCTAATTCAGATAAATTAATTTCCACTACTTGATCAAAATATTTCTCCGGATTGGTATATACTTCATCGTCGGCTCTTAAATGTTCTGCAATATTATTGGCAAGTTCAGCCACGTCTGATCGACCCGTTGCGCGGAGGTACTTTGCCATATGTTCATCATAACCAAATATGGATGTCGTTGCTCCTATTTCTGCCCCCATATTGCAAATGGTCCCTTTACCCGTGCAGGACATTTTATCAGCACCTTCCCCGAAATATTCTACAATGGCATCGGTGCCGCCTTTTACCGTGAGGATACCGGCCACTTTTAAAATCACATCCTTGGCAGATGTCCAGCCGCTTAATTCCCCTGTTAATTTTATGCCGATCAATTTGGGGAATTTCAATTCCCAGGGAAGGCCCGCCATCACATCTACCGCATCGGCACCCCCAACCCCAATGGCCACCATACCCAGACCACCGGCATTTACGGTGTGACTATCCGTACCGATCATCATTCCACCGGGGAATGCATAATTTTCTAAAACAACCTGATGGATAATTCCGGCACCGGGTTTCCAAAAACCAACTCCATACTTATTGGAAACCGATTCCAGGTAGTCATAGACTTCACGATTGATATCTTTGGCCACGTTTAGATCTGTATCTGCACCTATTTTGGCCTGGATCAAATGGTCACAATGGACTGTGGAGGGCACAGCTACTTTATCTTTCCCTGCCATCATGAATTGGAGCAATGCCATCTGCGCAGTGGCATCCTGCATTGCCACGCGATCCGGATCGAAATCAACATAAGATGTACCCCGACTATGCACTTCTGTGGCATCCCCTTGAGATAAATGACTGTATAAAACTTTTTCTGCCAGAGTCAGAGGTCTGCCAACGACTTTTCTTGCTGAATCTACCCGTCCCGGAATGCGGTCATAAACTGCTTTAATCATATTGAGGTCAAACACTGAAAATCCTTTCAAATGGATTGAATCATTACAAAAATTTAGAAATTTGTTAAGAAAAAGAGTGTGAAATTACAATGTACCACCGTCGGAAACAATTTCAATACATGATATAAAATTGGAATTATAAAAAAATATTCATGAAAATGACTTCTATTACTACCTCCTCATTTCCCTAAATTTTATACTCATGAATCGCTATATTAAATTGCTATCCCTCATTTTCGTCTCTACAATTCTCATGGCAGAAACAAATATGACAATCCTTTCTTCTTCGCAAGATAGATTAGTCATCCAATTGACATGTGATCTTGAAACGCCGGAAGACCTTGCACCCATTGATCTCCTCATTGGTTTACCCAACACAGCCTTACCCCAAATATCAACCCAAGCAGAACAAACCTCTAACCATTTTTTTAATGTTATCCGCTTTCATAAAACGGAATGGATCCACCAGCAGCAAGTGAATGGTCTTCAAACAGGGACGCTGCGAATTAGTCCTCAGTCAGGTGAAAAGGATTATCATACCATCCAGACAATTACGATTCATTTGAATGGCAGGGGCAATCAAAAATCAAGAATAACCCAAAATCAACAAAACCTTCTATCTCCAAAAATTGCCAATTGGACTGTAGCAAAGAACTGGATCGAACCACGAAAACATTCATTAGCTAAAATTCAAAAACTTCCGGATGGCCATTGGATTCAAATGATTCTTCGAAAAGATGGCATATATAAAATATCGGGTGAGGAGTTGCTTAAACATATTTCATCATCTAATGATTTTGACCCCCGAAGTATCATGCTGTTTACAGGGTCCGCTTTTGGGCGGGATCTGACCTATGATCTGACGCAAAAAATATCATCGGACGTGACCATCCCGGAGAATCTGTTGGAGTTACCTATTTCTATACAGGGGGAATCAGATGGAAATTTGGGGAATAATGATATTCTTTATTTTTACGGACGGGGGGCCAGTGGGTTTGACCAGGATATTGATAAGATTCATTGGCATCAAAACCTTTATTTTACAGAATCCACCTATTGGCTCCTAATTCCATCCAATACATCCTTAAGAGGAAAACGGGTCGAAACAGGTAATATTGTTTCTGATGGACCTTTGGATGTGGCCTATGGGGTCTCCTACCTCCATTTTGAGACAGATCTTGTCAATCCACAGGAATCGGGCTTGGCCTGGGGAAATACCTTGATTCGGCAAGGGGAATCATTTTCACAAACAGTTGCGTTGGTTCAACCAGTTTTGTCTGCAACTGCCAGTGGCTCTTTTGGATTGATTGGAAATGAATCAGTTTCAACACGCTATGATAATACAAAACATGAAGTAAAACTCACACTGAATTCTCTGGAATTGAAATCGATAAACTGGTCCAACCTCGGGTTAAAATCAGGGAATTTCTCTATTCCCGCTGGTGCACTTTCTCATGGATCCCAATCCTTTCAAATCGAAAACAATTCTGATAACCCAAACTCGGAACCATACTTTGACTTTTTAACTTTATCCTATATTCGGCAATTGACCTATGCAGACCCCTTCGAATTTTTCTCATCCGTGCTAGATAATGACATGACTTTCAATATTTCTGGTCCAAATCTGAAAGTGTGGAATATTACCAACCCAGCCCACCCAGAGAATGTACCTATTACCCATCAGGATGATGAAACTCGGATGCGGATAACGCTCCCGGCAGATACGTTACAGCGGTTTTACGTGTTCAATGTGGATGATGTGCCAACCGTTCCCATTATTGCACCCTATGGTCCCGGTGATTGGGATAGGATTCGAAACACCACTTTGGGTGCAGATCATTTAATTATAGGACCTCAAAATTTTTCATCACCGTCTACCCCTTTATTGGACCATCGCGGAAATTCATTATATGTGAATTTAAAATTAATATATCGTGAATTTTCCAGCGCTAATGAGGATCCTGTTGCCATTCGCCACTTTTTACAATGGACACAGGAAAATTGGTCGCAAAAGCCCTCAACCGTCCTTTTTATGGGAGATGCAGATTATGATTACCGAAATATCACAGGTCAATCAAAAATCCAAGTACCCACCATCGAAGTGGGGACGAATTATTCTTACGCTACGGACGATCGAATGGTGTCTTTTAATGGGGTCATCCCGGAAATGGCAACGGGTCGATTCCCAGCTCGAACCCCGGAAGAAGTCACTGACTTCGTGGAAAAGACCATCGCATTTGAAACGGCCATGCCCGATGGATTGTGGAAACAACGAATTACCCTGGTGGCCGATGATCCCGCCCGACCAGAAAGAGAACCCTATGAATTATCCATTGGCAAAAGTCATACACTCAATTCTGAACGCCTGACAAAAACTATCCCCGGTTTTATGGAAATAAAAAAACTGTATATGGTGGATTATCCGGAAGTCAGTGACGGCTCAGCTTTTGGGGTAATCAAACCGGCAGCAACCCAAGCATTGTTTGATCAAATTACGTCTGGCACCGCAATCATTAATTTCATTGGGCATGGAAACCCAACCCAATGGGCACAGGAAAAAATGCTCATCCTGAATGAAGAAAGAAACGATATCCAATTCATGCATGCTGAAATGAAGCTTCCCCTCTGGATTGCAGGTACATGCAATTGGGGGCATTTCGACCAAATTGGATCAGAATCATTCGCTGAGGAATTAATACGAACACCCATGGATGCTGCATCTGCTGTGATTACAACCACGCGGGGTATTACCGTATCCAGCAATATTCAATATTTAGAAAAAGTTTTTTCAGCTTTTTTCCCAGATAATGGCGTCACGGATGCTACGTTGGGAATGGTGCTCCAATCGGTTAAAACCGGTGGCGCTGATGGTGAACTATTCCATCTATTTGGAGATCCAGCCATGAAATTACCCATTCCATCTCAAATTGTGAAAGATGCATTCGTAACACCGGACACACTGGCCACTTTGGAGGTAGGTACATTAAGTGGCACCAGCCCATTTACCGAAGGGGAGGGATATTTGGTTTTTGAAGATGGTCCCACCTCCTTTACCCAATCGTTTAACTTTGCATCCCGGAAAGAAGAAATTACCTATATGAAATCGGGTCCGACCCTTTTCCGCGGATCCTTTACTTTTGATGCCGCAATTCTTTCTCCCCAATTTCGAGTTCCCAAAGATATCACCTATTCACAACAGCCCGCCAAAGTCCGGTTTGCTATTACATCCGGTTCCGGTGAGGAAGCGATTGGCGCTGTGACCAATATTCAATTAACCCTGGGCACGCCTTCGAATGATACAGATGGTCCCATCATAACGTTTGAAACGGGATCAGGAAGAATGCTCCGAAATGGGGATCACCTTCCATCAGGTGAAAAATTAATCATCCGTCTTTCTGATCCACTTGGAATCAACCTCACAGGTGAAAAGGGACATGAACTTTACTTGGTACGTCCTGATTTGGACGAATCATCTCTGGCCATAGATCAATTTATTTATGACGTGAACAGTTTGAATACCGGAACTATCCAATATAAAATTCCTGACGATTTGGACCAATTATCATTAGGTGTGAGCGCATGGGACAATGCCAATAATCCAACGGAGACGGGAATTAGCTTAAACCTGTTGAAAACCAAAAAATTGAGCCTCCTTCATGTATTCAATTTTCCCAACCCATTTGCCTTTGAAACCCAATTTACATTTGAACTAACCGCCGATGCTGAGGTATCCGTGGACATTTATACATTGGAGGGCCGTCGAATAAAATCCATCCCAACGGATTACTTTTCAATCGGATACCATCGAATTGCCTGGGACGGCAGAGATGAATATGGGGGATTGCTTGCCAACGGCGTGTATATATATAAAATGACTGCAGCCGACGGTGTCCAAACAATAAACCATATAGGCCGATTAGCGGTATTTCGATGAAACGAATGAGGTCAGCTGCGATTGTTCTTGCCTCCGGATCCCCACGGCGAAAACAATTACTGGAACAAATTGATTTAGAATTTCTGGTGATACCCAGTCAAGTTCACGAAGACTTCGATCTTGATCTCTCACCAGAAAAATTTGTTGAGCATTATGCGAAAGAAAAGGCGAAGGATATTGCAAAAGCACATCCGGATAAATGGATAATCGGTGCGGACACAATTGTGGTTTTTAATGCTGAAATCTTAGGAAAACCAAAAGATCGAGAGGATAGTTTTCGCATGCTCAAAATGCTTTCCGGAAATACACATCAAGTATTTACAGGCGTCTCTATTCAACAGTCAAAAATGCAAGTCAGTGATACATTTCATGATTACACAAATGTTACACTTAATACTTTAGATGATAATATTATATCCTATTATATTGATACTTATAAACCATTTGATAAGGCAGGAAGTTATGGGATCCAAGATTGGTTTTCTGTATGTGTCAATCACATTGATGGCTGTTTTTATAACGTGATGGGGTTCCCCCTATCTATGTTTTATTCTCGATTTTCGGCACTGATAAAGTCCAACGGATAGCCATCAGCTATTTGCTTTAGTTTCTAAAATAAAAATGATATAAAAAGAGTTTTTCGGAAGGAAATCCTACACGTAACTTTTCGGCTCAAATGTCTGAGTTTTACAAAGAATTAAAGTCAATTCGAGAAGATCAGGGAATCGATCTTGAAGAAATCCATATTAGGACAAAGATCAACCTCAATTATCTTCGAGCCATTGAGGATGGAAAATTTGACCTGCTACCTCACACGTATGTTCGGTTGTTCATTCGTGCTTATGCAACAGAAATTGGTACTGATCCTGATAAAATTGTAAGTAATCTCGAGGCGTTTTTAGGAAATAAAACTGAAAAAACGAGTCGAAAAAAGAAGGATCAATTACCTGAAGAAGGTCCAGCCAAATTGAATGTTGAAGATGATGGTAATGTTCAGTCTCGCACAGGGTCTCCCCAATTTATTCGATCACAAATGATTAAAGGAATTGCCCTGGTTCTCATCCTCCTGTTTGCCATTTATACCATAAACATTATCAATGAAGAGAAAGCGGTCAATGCGCCTGTTGAATACCCCAGTGACTTTTTAGATGAGAAATCCATCAGTGAACGGGAATTGCAAAATAATTTTGATGTATTAACTGAATCGGTTCAAATGTTTGAAGCAGATTCTCCATTTGGCCTTAAACTCGCCACGGCTGAATTGGTGTGGTATCGATCCAAAATAGACACATTTATATCCATTGAAAATGTTCTCCCTCCTGGAGATAATCGATTGTATGATTTCAGCCAAACTATTGATATCTTGTTCCAGCACACAAACGGATTAAACCTATACTTGAATGGATCAAAGCTAAACTCATTTGGTGCTTCGTCAAACCCAGTTCGAATTTCTCTCTCCGCCGTTGATAAAACGGTAACCATTCAGCACTTCATTCCGAAGAGCTAACCCCAACTCTTTAAAGTAATCGTTTACCGAATTCCTACAACTGCTGTGGGGATCGTATAATATTTTCATAATTTTTATTGACACAGGTGGGAGATCATATATATATTGTGGGTAGTTGTGGGTAAAAATCCCTAACAATACGGGCATGACACTAAATCAAAATACATTTACAGGCGAATATTCGTATGCGTTAGACGCGAAGGGTCGCGTCAATATACCGGCGAAATTTCGAAATGTTTTGACTGCGGATAATGATCAGTCATTTGTCATTACCCGGGGTATGGATCCCTGCGTATGGGTTTATCCTATCATTGTATGGCAATCGATTGAAGACGAGCTGCGAAAACTTTCTTCCCTTTCTCAAGTGAATAGATCTTTTGTGCGAAGCACGGTGAGATATGCTTCATCGGTACAATATGACAAACAAGGGCGGATTGCCGTTTCCTCTAATCTGATTCAATATGCGGATCTGGGAAAAGAAGTCTTGATTCTGGGAATGGTAAACAAAATTGAAATTTGGAATCCAGATATTTTGGATTCGGTTGATAAACAATCACAGGAAATAGATTCCTCTCAATTTGATGAACTTGCAAATCAAATTATACTTTAATGAACTCGAACGCTTCGCAGGAACGCCCCCTCCCCCATATTCCTGTGATGGTGACCGAAGTTTTAGAATACTTAAACCTGCAGCCCAATGGAATGTACCTGGATGGTACAATCGGGGCTGGCGGGCACGCCACAGAAATCCTCAATCGACTTTCCCGCAACGGAAAGTTAATCGGGATTGACCGGGATGCGGAGGCACTTAAAATATGCAACGCCCTATTGGGTACCTCCGTATGTCCCCTGCTTACGTTTCAATCTTCCTACCATCATTTCCCAAAGGTACTTGGGCAATCAGGGATTTCAGCTGTGAATGGCATCCTATTAGATCTGGGACTTTCTTCCATTCAACTGGATTCTGATTCCCGGGGTTTTGCTTTTGAATCTAATGGAAAACTAGATATGCGGTTTGATGGCCATTCAGGAGAGACAGCTGCAGAACTCATGGCCCGATCTTCTGAAAAAGAATTAGCCGATATTATTTATCAATTTGGTGAAGAGCGGTATTCCCGCCGCATTGCTCGCACCATAAAATCTCTACCTAATTTGATGACTGTGATCGACCTCAAAGAGGCCGTTCGCAGATCTACCCCTCCACGCCAAAGACATAAATCCCTTGCCCGCGTATTCCAAGCCATACGCATTGCAGTGAATGGTGAGTTAGACAAGTTAAACGCATTCCTTGAATGCTTTGCTGACTATCTCACCATTGGCGGACGTGTGGTGATACTCTCTTATCACTCCCTCGAGGATCGGATGGTAAAACATACATTTCGCGCATTAAAACAGTCAGGGATACTTAAAATTATCACCAAAAAACCGCTTGTCCCTTCCCCGGAAGAGCAGGCTAACAATAGCCGATCCCGCAGTGCCAAACTCCGGGTGGCTGAAAGGATTGCATAATGGCAACCAAAAAACGGAAGCGCCGATCTAAAAAAAATCGAGAATTCTTTCAAACGTTGTTATTTTTTTCCACAACAATTCTTTCCATTGCTGGTTTGATTTTTTATTTATGGGTTTATACAGAAATAGATGAAACAATGCTCGCTATAGAAATTCAAAACCAGGTCGCCGTGGAACTGGATAATTCGGTCAAAGAACTTAAAATGGATATTGCCCAACTTTCCCGGGGAGATCGGATATCTTATGTGGCCAGAACCGAGTTAAATATGATACCCTCACAACCGGAGACATTGATGATTTACATTAACGAAAATAAATTCGCCGGGAACATTGACTAAAACATATTTGAAATTTCGCCCACGGGTGACCGTCCTTTCATGCTGTATTATTTTTGCATGGGTGGGCCTCTCTGCGCGATTATTTCAAATAATGGTCATCGATAGTGATATTTACCGTGAGCAAGGAGTTCGCCAAGGCCAAAGGCAGGAGCCGTTGCTGGCAGTTCGTGGGAACATTTACGATACAAAAAACATACCGCTCACTCGCAATATTATTCATTATTCCCTGGGTGCTCATCCATCTAAGGTAAAGAATAAATCAGAATTTGCGAACCTGATTTCACAATCGACAGACAGAGAACCGGATTATTATTTAAAAAGATTAAGTTCAACGGCAGATTTTGTTTACCTCGAGCGAAATCTGCGAAGGGATAAAGTTGAAGGTATATTAGGCCAACGAATTCCTGGATTAGTGGTCGATCGTAAATTCAGAAGGTCTTATCCTCATACCTATGTGGGGTCGCAAATTATCGGGTTTACAGATGTGGATGACAATGGCTTGATCGGAATCGAGAAAGAATTTAATGCATTTCTTTCCGGTACAAATGGATGGGTTGTGAAGCAGGTGAATGGCGATGGAAGATCTCAAATTAAAACCAGTTTCCCCATTAAACCGCCCGTTGATGGTGCCAACATTCAATTGACAATTGATCTTGAATATCAGAGTATTCTTCAAGAAGAATTAGCACGGCAAATGACCAATGCACAGGCTAAGGGCGCCATGGGTATCTTGATGAACCCTCAAACCGGTGCCATTCTGGCCATGGCGACTCTACCTGATTTTAACCCAAACCTTCCGGGTAATTCTCCCTTGGAAAATCAAAAAAACCGTACCGTTACTGACCAGTTTGAGCCAGGATCCACCTTTAAGGTTGTGGTTGCCACAGCAGCAGTGGCAACAAAAACGGTTTCTTTATTTGATGAATTCTATTGTGAAGATGGCCAATTTACAGTGGCGGGTAAAGTCATTACCGATCATGAAAAATTTGGACTGCTCACCTTTCCCCAAATCATCGCCCATTCCAGTAATGTGGGTACCATAAAAATTGCCCAGAAATTAGGCCAAAAACCATTATATAAATATTCCAGGGATTTTGGGTTTGGCACAATAACGGGAATCCGATTCCCCGGTGAAGTTCAGGGTGTACTTCGACAAACAAAAGACTGGAGTGAAATGTCATTGGCGGAAGTCTCTATTGGATATGAGGTGGCCGTTACAGCGCTTCAACTTGCATCCGCCTATTCCGCCATAGCCAATGGTGGGGTGCTGCTCAAACCACGCTTGGTCAAACAAATTCTATCTCCAAATGGTAAAGTGGTATATAAAGAGAATCCCGAGGTAATAAGAAGGGTCGCATCTAAAGAAATTATGTCCACAATAACTGACATATTGGTTCAAGTCGTTAAAAGCGGTACAGGAACCAAGGCAGGGATTCAGGGTTGGTCGGTCGCAGGAAAAACAGGTACAGCTCATAAATTTATTGACGGTGTATATTCAAAGAATAAATATATTTCAAATTTTGCCGGTTTTTTTCCGGCTGATAATCCCCAAGTCGTTTGCGTGATTGTATTGGACGAACCACGGTACGGGCTCCATTGGGGTGGATATGGCGCTGCGCCCGTATTTCGCCGTGTGGTTCAGCGAATCATTAATATGGATGATTCCATCCAATACCATCGGCCTAAAAAAGTGGTTCAAAATCCTCTATATGCCGATGTGTTCCCAAATAATAAATCAACTTTGCTCCCCTTGGCAACCGTTGCCCCCTACCCGAAATATCTTGATGGATATACAGTCGTCCCCGATGTCCGCGGCATGAGTATTCGAAAAGCAAAACAAATTTTACTATCTTCAAATATGCGTGTCAGTTTCAAAGGGTCCGGTACTGTCGTATGGCAAAGTCCCAAACCGGGAACAAAAAAGTTGCCCGGGTCTTTATGCACTATGGGTTTGAATTAATATGCAGCTTGAACAACTCGTAAAAGATATCGTTATGGACGGTGTATCCTTCCCTCCTGTTGACGTGACTGATATTTGTACCCATTCCGGAGATGTAACCGATGGCAGTTTATTCGTGGCCATTCATGGGACGGATATTGATGGACATGATTTTATCCCTCAAGCCATCGATAGCGGTGCATCCGCTATCATTTCTAACGGCCGTGAGCTGGGTATTTTGCCCGTCCCCAATATTAAAGTTGCCAATCCACGGCTGGCTGCCAGCAGGGTCGCAGCAGAATATTATGGACATCCCACCCAAAAGTTGACCGTGATTGGAATTACAGGGACCAACGGGAAAACAACAACCGCATCCATCCTGAATAAAATAATGAAATCCGCAGATATCCAAACGGCACAGCTAGGCACATTGGGGATTATTGCCGATGGATTTACACCAGAGAAAACGCTGACGACACCCGACCCCATCAGCCTCCAAAAAACATTTCGTGCGTTGGCAGATAAAGGATTTACCCATATTATTATGGAAGTTTCTTCCCACGCCCTTGACCAGCATCGGGTGGCAGATGTTAATTTCGACATAGGCGCTTTCACCAATCTTTCATCTGAACATTTAGATTACCATCCATCTATGGATGATTACTTTCATGCAAAAACAAAATTATTTCATTCTTTGCCGATTACGGGTACAGCCATTGTCAATTTTGACGATGATAGGGGTCCAGCAATGGCGCGAGAATCCCAGGCGCCGGTCGTGGCCCTTGCTAAACGCGGGCCAGCAGATATTTATTATACTGAACTATCTGTTGATTTGAATGGTATTCACGGAATGGTTAAGGCGGGCGATATGTTGATCAACGTATCCTCCTCTCTTTTGGGTGAATTTAATGCTGAAAATATTTTATGTGCCGTTAGTATCGCAATTTCTTTAGGAATAAATCCAGATATTATTCAAAACGGGATCAAGAATTGCCCAACCATATCCGGGCGAATGGAATCCTTTCAACTGAAAAATGGCGCTTCTGTCATTGTGGATTATGCCCATACAACAGATGCATATACAAAAGTACTCAGTACGATTCACCAAATGAAAATCCCGGAAGGAAAGATGAATATTGTCTTTGGATGCGGCGGTGACAGGGATACAACAAAACGATCTGAAATGGGACGAATTGCTGAGCAATTTGGGGATCAATTATGGATTACCCCTGATAACCCGCGGTCCGAAGAAATCAATGAAATTAATGATCAAATTTTAATGGGGCTTTCAGATAGTAGCCATCGTGTATTTGAGGATCGCAGCATTGGATTGAATGCAGCACTCGCAGCCTTGAATAAAGAGGATATCCTTGTTGTCCTTGGCAAGGGCCGTGAAACATACCAGGAAATTAAAAGCGAAAAAATTCCTTATTCTGACATCAAAATAATTGAAACGTTTATCCATGAGAATTAATCTTCCCCACCCAAACGAATTTGCAAAAATATGGGAAGAGGTTACAGGCGTGGCTCTCAATAAAACTGTAAGAGGCATCGTTACCGATAGCCGGGAAGTCTGCCCCGGCGATCTTTATATTGCAATCTCCGGAGATCGTGTGGATGGTCATACATTTATTAAGGATGTTTTTAAGAAAGGTGCAGTATGCGCCTTAATCAATTCGGAAATAGAAAATGCAGATGAACAGCTTATCAAGGTAAATAATTCAGTCTCGACCATCGGGAAAGTGGCTAAAGCATGGCGGAATCAATTTGATATTCCCGTCATGGGAATAACAGGGTCCAATGGTAAAACGTCCACAAAAGAATTGCTAAAACATATGTTGAGTGCGCAATTTAATATTCACGCCACAGAAGGAAATTTTAATACTTCCATTGGGCTACCCCTTACACTCCTTCGGTTGACAAAGGAAAACACCATGTCCATTTTAGAAATGGGTGCGAATCAGCCGGGAGATATCGCCCAATTATGTGAAATTGCACAACCCACTCACGGGGTTATCACCAACATCGCTCCGGCCCATTTAGAAGGATTTGGCACCATTGAAGCAGTGGCCAAAACAAAAGGTGAACTTTTTGCATGTTTAGCAAAAGGGGTTTCCTTTATTAATGCAGCAGATTATCGCGTAGGTGCTTTGGAAATTCTGGGAGATGCCATTTCATTTGGACTGACCCCCGAATGTGATTATCCCGCAGATATCCACCACGAAAAGGATGGTACCATCACCCTGACGGTTGATGCAGAAGAAATTCCCACGCACTCTGTAAATTTTACTTTTTCTAAAAATGTTATTGCTTGTGCGGCCATTGCCCGGACACTTGGACTATCTTGGGATAAAATCAGAGAAAATGTCGCTTCATTTCAGCCGCCCAAAGGCCGGTGCGAAGTTAAGAATAATGGCATGATAACCATTATTGATGACACATATAATGCCAATTTGGAATCCACCGTTGCTGCCATTGACTACCTCAAAGCTTTCAGTGGAAATGGCCAGCGGATTTTTGTTTTTGGTGATATGTTTGAACTGGGCGATCTGTCGCAAGACCAACATCGGAGGGTCGGAGAAAAATGTAATGAAGCAGAATTATCCGCTGTATTTACTGTCGGTGAAGAAACAGTAACAACGGACGCAATCATTACCTATTCAGAACACCACAAGCATTTTGATAATAAAGATGATCTACTCACATCCTTAAAATCTATTGTAAAAGATGGGGATAAGGTCCTGGTAAAAGGATCCCGGGGGATGAAAATGGAAACCATTGTGGAGGCCATGTTAGCAGCCTGATGCTGTATCACCTTTTATATCCACTCCGCGAATATTATTCTCCACTTAATATTTTTCAATACATCACATTTCGTAGTGCCAGTGCAGCGATCATGGCTTTGCTAATCAGTTTCATCCTCGGACCGGCCATTATACGAAAACTTCGCCAAAAACAAATTGGCGAAGAAATTCGTGAACATGGCCCCCCGTCCCATTTTAAGAAAAAAGGGACACCAACCATGGGAGGGATAATCATCCTCATTGCCATTATCCTTCCCACGGTTTTGCTTGCGGATTTGACAAATCCTTTTGTTCAAATTCTTCTCATTTCCACCATTTGGATGGGATTAATCGGGTTTATTGATGATTATTTAAAAACAATTAAAAAAATGAAAAAGGGTCTCGTCGCCCGATACAAACTGGGTGGACAAATATTGTTAGGTATCATTATTACCCTATGGATTTACAACACGCCTGCCTGGGATAGTTTTAGAACCGTTACATCACTGCCCTTCTTTAAAGATGCAGTGGTGGATTTTGGCATTCTCTATCCCGCCATGATCATCCTGGTGGTTACGGGGACTTCCAACGCAGTGAACCTCACCGATGGCCTCGACGGTTTGGCTGCAGGATTATTGGCCATATCATTTACCGTATTCGCCACGATTGCCTATATGAGCGGTCGGGTTGATTTCTCCGATTATTTAAATATTATTTATCTTCCTGGTGCAGGGGAATTGACCATTTTTACCGCCGCTTGCGTGGGAGCATGTATCGGATATTTATGGTTCAATGCGGCTCCTGCCGAAGTATTTATGGGTGATGTGGGATCCCTTTCTACCGGTGCTGCATTAGGAACATTGGCCATATTGCTTAAAAAAGAATTTCTCTTGGTCATCATTGGCGGGGTGTTTGTAGCAGAAGCTGTGTCTGTTATTCTCCAAGTTGGATATTTTCGTTATACCCGAAAGAAGACGGGAGAAGGTAAAAAACTGTTTCTCATGGCACCGTTTCATCATCATTTTGAATTGAAAGGCTGGCCAGAATCCCGCGTGGTCATTCGCTTTTGGATTATTGGACTTTTATTGGCGCTTCTCACATTAACCACATTCAAGATTCGGTAATGGATATTTCAAATAAAAATAATATCAATATTAATGGAGGGAAAATCACCGTGATTGGCCTGGGGAAAAGTGGAGAAGCTGCCGCACTATTGGGTGCACATCTTGGGGCAAATATATTCATGAGTGATGGTGGATCAACACCGGACATTCTGGATCGGCAAAAACGCCTGATTTCCCAAGGTATCACCGTTGAAATTGGCGGGCATACCGATAAAATTTATGATGCGGACTTATGGGTACTTTCACCAGGGATTCCACAGGATGCAGCCATGGTTCTCACTGCCAAAGAAAAAGGAATCCCAGTTGTCAGCGAAATTGAATTTGGCAGTTGGTTTACGCAAGCGCCAATTCTGGCGTTAACTGGTTCTAATGGAAAAACCACATCGGTACATTTATTAGCAGAAATGTGTGATACGGAGAATATCTCTCCAGCCCTTTCAGGTAATGTGGGAACTGCATTTTCTGAAGTGATTTTGAAAGATTTAAAAAATAGCCCAATTAATCGAATTCATGTATTAGAAATATCCAGTTTTCAAGTGGAGCATATTGTTCATTTCAAACCATTCATATCCATTTTTCTTAATATTACGCCAGATCATTTAGATCGTTATCCCGGTATGGACGATTATATACAAGCCAAGATGAACATGATCCAAAATCAAACCAATAAAGAGCACATTGTATATAATGATGATGATCCTTTACTCAGCAAAAAATTTGAAGACGTTCTCCCCATAACCCATGGTTTTAGTATTTTGGGGAAAGGTGAAACACAATTCACAATGAATGCGACAAAAATCTATGATGATGCGCACGCCACGCTCATTCAACTGGATCAACTCGCTCTGCCCGGACGACATAACCTGGCGAATGCTCTGGCGGCCGCAACTGCGGCAAATATCCTCGGCGTTCCCAATTCACGAATCGCCCAAGTCATGTCTACCTTTGGAGGTGTGAAACATAGACTTGAGAAAGTCTGTGAAATCAATGGTGTAACCTATTACAATGATTCCAAAGCCACCAATGTGGATGCGGTAAAGGTTGCGCTGGATAGTTTCGATACTTCGATCCACCTTATTCTGGGTGGAAAAGACAAAGGCGGGGAATTCTCACAACTCCTTCCACATGCCCAAAATAAAGTGAAGGCAATTGTCGCCTATGGCCAAGCCGGTGAAAAAATCTCTACAGCATTAAGGGATGCGGTAAAGCTGGAACAAGTTTCCAGCCTGAAAGACGCTGTTGAGATTTGTCATCTAAACGCAGATGCCGGGGACATTATTTTATTGTCCCCGGGCTGCGCCAGTTTTGATCAATTCACTAATTTCGAAGAACGAGGCGACGTTTTCAAATCTATCGTGAAAGAATTGACGCAATCATGAAACATTTGGATATTATAACCAAAAAATACGATCAAGTGCTTTTGGTACTCATTTTAGTCCTCTGTGTCGTTGGTACCGTCATGCTGTATAGTGCCAGTTCTTCCCTGTCTTTGAATGAATCGGGTGGTGTCACAGATACCATATTTCTTCGCTCCCATTTAACGCGTTTGATTGTAGGTGTGTTCATTATGTTTTTCTTTATTCTCATGGATTATCGAAAATTAAAGATCATTGCACCTTACCTAATGATCGGTTCTATCGCCCTGTTATTTTTGACAAAATTAATTTATGTTATTCAAGGAATTAGCTTTCCGGCCCGTTGGTTAAACCTGGGGTTTATTACAGTCCAAACATCGGATATTGCACGGTTTTCTTTGATGATTTATCTCGCCTATTACATTGATAAAAAAAGAAACAAACTCAAGGATTTTTATTCCGGATTTTTTCCACCCATCGTACTCATGGCAGGAATATTGGCTTCCATTGTGATTCAACCCGATTTTAGTACGGCAGCTGTTATCGGTTTAATTGGATTTGCTATGCTGTTTGTTGGTGGCGCTAAAATGTCCCATATGATGGCCACTGGTGCGGTGGCAACAGTAGTGATGATACCCGTAATGCTCATGCGATCATACCGGATGAAGCGCGTCATATACTGGCTCGGCACTGTCTTTGGTATGAGTTCAGGCGGCGCGGATCGGGAAGTAATGGGATACCAGGCGCAGCAGTCACTCATTAGTTTAGGGAATGGCGGCTTTTGGGGATTAGGTCTGGGGAATAGCATGGAAAAAAATCTTTTTCTTCCCACACCCCACACGGACTTTATTTATGCAATTATCGGAGAAGAGTTAGGACTTTTGGGTGCCATTTTTGTTATTACATTGTTTCTCCTTATTTTTCAACGGGGTATAAAAATCGCGAAAGAAACCACGGATCCTTTTGGTGTAATGCTTGCCGTAGGCATCTCATTTAGCATCATCATTTATGCATTTATTAATGTAGCTGTGGTTATCGGTATTTTTCCTGTAACCGGGTTACCCATGCCTTTGGTGAGCCATGGCGGTAGTGCCCTGGTCATGAATCTGGCTTGTTTGGGTATCCTGATCAATATCAGTCAAGCCAAACGCAGTGTCAATCATGGATCAGACTGGAGGCCACAACTCAATGGATAGGTCAATGAATATAATCATTTCCGGAGGTGGTACTGGTGGACATCTATATCCAGCCCTGGCTATTGGTGATGAAATTATGTTTCGCCATCCTCTGGCAAATATCCATTATGTTGGATCCAAATTTGGGATTGAAAAGGAAGTGCTTCCTGTAAAAAATGTAAATCATTCTCTGTTATCCATTCGCGGGTTTCAACGAAGTCTTAATTTGGGAAGTATAGGAAAAAACCTTTTGCTGCCGGGCCGATTAATTGCTTCCATTGGTAAAATAAAAAGTTTGTTCGATTCCCTTCAACCGGATTTGGTGATAGGAACGGGTGGTTACGCTTGCGCTCTTCCCCTTCGCGAAGCCATTCGAATAGGAATGCCTACCCTTATCCAAGAGCAAAACTCCTACCCCGGTGTGACTACGCGATGGTTTGCCGATAAAGCAGATAAAGTATGTATCGCTTTTGAAGAAGCACAATCCTATATAAAAAAAAAGTGTATTTTGGCTGGGAACCCCGTGAGAAAAGAAATTAGGTTGGGAAACCGAGAGATTGGACTAAGTCAGTTTGGGTTTTCCCCTGACAAAAAAACGCTTTTCCTTTTTGGGGGAAGCCAGGGATCATTGGCGTTGAATCAAGCCATGGATCAAATGATACAATCCTTTTCTATTTCCGATACACAAGTCATTTGGCAAACGGGGAAAACCCATTATGGGCATTACCGTCACCATGAAAATGAATTGTGTAAAGTGCGCCCATTTATCGAGGACATGGCCAATGCATATGCCGCCAGTGATTTGGTATTGAGCCGTTCAGGTGCCATTACCTGCTCTGAGTTAACTGTATGCGGGAAACCTTCTATATTAATCCCCTTCCCTGCTGCTGCTGCAGACCATCAGACTAAAAATGCCCTGTCTTTGTCTGAACATGGGGCCGCCTCTTTGATTCCAGAAAACGATCTCATTCCTGAACACACAGCCAATCTCATCCAGAATATGTTAGATCAAGAAACCCAATTAAAAGAAATGGCAGCGGCCAGTTTAAAATTAGGGAAACCGAATGCCACTTCTGAAATTGTGAACCATGCCATGGAATTGATACAATCATGATGTTTCGAAAAGTCAATAAAGTTCATTTTGTAGGAATCGGCGGTATTGGCATGAGCGGTATTGCTGAATTACTCATCAATTTAGGATTTACAGTCAGCGGTTCCGATTTACATGATTCAGAAATCATTCAAAATTTAAAATCCAAAGGGGCTGAGATTTTTAAAGGACATCGTACCAGCAATGTGAATGGTTGCGAAGTGATGGTCTATTCAAGTGCTGTCCCTCAAGATAATCCGGAATTAATTACGGCAAGGGATAGGGGAATCCCCATCATAAAACGAGCTGAAATGCTCGGGGAACTGATTGCCTTAAAGCAAACCAGCATTGGAGTGGGCGGCACTCACGGAAAAACATCAACCTCTTCTATGGTAGGTGCATTACTCTCTCATGCCGGGTTAGATCCCACCTTAGTTGTGGGCGGTTTGGTTAAAAATATTGATACCAATTCTCAACTGGGCGCCGGTAATTTAATCGTGGTTGAAGCAGATGAATACGACAAAAGTTTTTTACAGTTAAAACCCACCATATCTGTAATCACCAATATTGAATTAGAACATATGGATTGCTATGATGATGCGGATGATCTCCATAATTCTTTTGCCCAATTTGCGAATTCAGTCCCTTTTTATGGTGCGGTGGTGGTATGTCTTGATTCACCTGGTGTTCAAGATATCATTCCCAATATAAAACGTCCTGTTGTTACTTACGGATTCTCATCTCAAGCAGATATTGGTGCAAAAAATGTGAAATCCAATGAAACGGAAACGACGTATACCCTGTACCAAAATAATCAAAAATGCGGCAAAGTCACCCTCCAGGTTCCCGGTAAGCATAATGTACTTAATTCCCTGGCTGCTGCTGCCATTGGATTTGAAATGGGATTAGATGTAAAAACCATTATTTCAGGCCTTGGTACCTATGAAGGTGTAAGAAGACGGTTCGAAATTAAGGGTATCGCCCGGGATATAATGGTGGTGGATGATTATGCCCATCATCCAACAGAAGTTTCCGCCACCCTACAGGCAGCCAGAGATGGATGGAAACGCAGAATTATCGCTGTTTTTCAACCCCATTTATATTCCAGAACCAAGGCATTTTATAAAGAGTTTGCCGCATCATTTATGGATAGTGACATTTTAATTGTGACCGATGTTTACCCTGCCCGTGAAAAACCCATTAATGGCGTCAATGGAAAACTTGTTTTTGATGCAGCAAAATCTGCCGGTCATAAACAGGCTCACTATGTCCCTGAATTAGAGGATTTGCAGGATGTACTTGATCGTATCGTCACGGATAATGATATGGTTATTACCCTTGGAGCAGGCACTATTTGGCGGTATTGCCAATCGTACTTTGATCATTTAAATAGCCAGGAGGCGGCTGCTTGAGATGGATCCCATGGAAACATTAAACACCATAACCCAGGGGACATTCCTAAAAAATGAAGCCATGGCTCACCATACCTCTTATGGCATTGGCGGCCCGGCGAAAGCATATGTGACACCGAAGGACACATTTGATTTAGCTGATATCCTCCAATGTGCGAATAAGCATAATATACCAACCTATTTTGTGGGATCCGGATCCAATTTATTGGTGGCCGATGAGGGCATTGACGGATTAGTCATAACCTTGGGTAAATCGTTTAACGAATTAACAATTAACGGAACGACTGTGTTTGCTCAATCGGGCGTGATGCTGGGGAAAATGGTAAAAGAATGTATTCATCGAAACTTATCCGGCGTTGAAAGCCTCGTTGGTGTTCCCGGAACGCTGGGCGGTGCTTTGGTGATGAATGCAGGCGCATTTGGAGGGGAAATCTCTAATTTTTTGAAACAGGTAACCATCATGACAATGGATGGTCAGGAGAAGAATTATAATCCTGAAGATATTTCCTTTTCCTATCGTCATTCCACCTTCCCTGAAAATGAAATTGTATTAAGTGCAGAATTTGAATTGATTCAAAGTGATGCAATGACCGTAATGGAAAAACGATCTAAAGCCAGCGGCGGCCGAAAAGCATCCCAACCATTAAAATTTCGTTCTGCCGGTAGTGTATTTAAGAATCCGAATGAAGGTGCCGCCGGGTATTATATCGATCAAGCTGGATTAAAAGGAACTCAAATTGGAGATGCAGAAATTTCACCCATCCATGCCAACTTTTTTGTGAATCATGGAGAAGCCAAAGCATCGGATATTGTGGCGCTTATTCGTCTGGCAAGAGAAACCGTCAAGGATAAATTTGGTATAACATTGGATTTAGAAGTAAAAACATTGGGATTTAAATCGGGAACATTTGACGTATGAGTAAAAAGAAAAAACAACAGATTACCTTAAGACAGGTCATAGGCGGCAGTCTATCATTCCTCTTTATACTGACGCTATGGGGAGCCGTGCGATGGGCCAATTATCGCCAAACATTTACCGTTGATAACATTCGGTTCACGGGGTTAGAAATATTGGAAAAAGAAACGGTTCAAAAAATAATTTCCAATTTAGAAATTCAATCAATTCATGATGTCAATATGGGAGAAATGGCACAAATAATTGAAGAAAATCCATTTATAAAAGCCGTCCGTATAAGCCGGCATTTCCCCAATCGAATGACAATTAATATTATCGAAAGAGAACCATTGGCTATGCTCAATATGGAATCCGCTTTAATGATTGATAACGAAGCAGTTGTATTGCCAAACCATCCCTACGCAGAAAGTGCGCTTATTCCTATTTTATCCGGATTTAATAATGCAAAAGACCTCTACCCTGAGGGAGAACAAACCTATTCTGTTAAGGTAAAAGAAGCAATTAAAATTTTAAATCAACTCTCCAATCACTACCCAAAATTATATGACGAAGTTTCAGAACTGACCCTAAATAAAGATGACGAATATGTCATTATTTTAGCAGATCGCCCTACAAAAGTCATCCTGGGGAAAAGTGATATTATTACAAAATTAAATATATTAAAAAGTTTTGAAAAAGCATTAGGAGAACGACAATTAACCGATTACCGACTACTGGATATGCGGTATAAAAAACAGCTGATAGCGAGGGAATGGTCATGATTCGATCTCATCGACAAAACGAAAAATATATCCAAACAGGGCTGGATGTAGGGTCAGATAAAATCTGCTGTGTAATGATAGAAGTGGACCCGGATTCTCAGAATGTCAAATTATTGGGGATTGGAAACTCTCCTGCCACCGGGATTAAAAAAGGATCCATTACTCACCGGGATCAACTCATTGATGAAATGGATTTTGCACTTCAAGAAGCCCAAACGATGGCTGATATGAATGTACAAAAATTATCTTTGGGTATTTCCGGAGATCATATCCGAGGCATTAATACGCAAGGCGCCATTGCCATTGGAAATCAAAATGGAACAAATGTTCCAACCCAAAATGACATTACATCAGCTGATGTTCATCGTGTGTTGGATTTGGCAAAAGCCATCTCCCTTCCGGTGGACCGGGATATTCTCCATGTGTTACCTCAGGAATATGTGATTGACACCATGGGTTCCATTAAAGATCCTGTTGGGCTGACGGGCCGACGACTGGAAGCCCGAGTACATTTAATTACGGTCGCTACCACAGCAGCAACCAACTTGGTCAGTTGTGCCGAAGAATTAGGTGTAGAGGTGGACGGTATTGTTTATCAAGGCATCGCTTCCAGTATAGCCACCTTGGAGGAAGATGAAAAAAATCTCGGAGTCGTTTGTGTAGATATTGGTGCTACCACCACTGATATAGTGGTTTATCATGAAGGCGGTGTACGTCATACGGCAACGGTGGGAATCGGCGCTGCCAGTATTACGAATGATATTGCTGTTATGCTGCAGGTTGGAATCGAAGAAGCAGAAAGAATTAAAAAAACCTATGGATCGGCAAAAGCATCCATGTCCTCCCCTGACCTAGATTTTGAATTGCCAGCAAAAAATGGACAAATCAAGCGTAAAATATCTGAGCATGAATTATCCCGCTATGTGGAAGCACGGATGGTTGAAATCCTGCAATTGGTTATGCGGGAAGTTTCCCGTGCTGACATTAAAGAAAAATTAACTTATGGTATGGTTCTGACTGGTGGAGGGTCGGAACTAAAAAATCTGGTCGGGCTCGCTCAGGAAACCATCAATATGCCTGTGAGAATCGGTAGTCCAAAAAATATCAGCGGTGCCATTGATGTGGCATCCAGTCCCATTTATGCCAGTGCCATTGGATTAGCTCAATGGAAAAACTTTGGGGATGATTTATCCCTCATTCATTTAACGGAGTCGTCTATCAAAGGCACGGTGAATAAAATTAAGAAAATAGTCAGTGAATTTTTTTAATCAGATGAATCTAAAAACACATACCAAAAAACCAAGAAAAGGAGAACAACTATGCTATTCGAATTCGATAGTTTAGCGGAACAAAAAGCAAATCTGAAAATGATCGGCGTAGGCGGTGCAGGCGGCAATGCGGTCAATCGTATGATACAAGCCGGCATGACCGGTGTCGATTTTATCGTCATCAATACGGACGCTCAGGATTTAGATAATAATGCAGCTGAGAATAAAATTCAGATTGGTAAAAACCTCACCAAAGGATTAGGCGCAGGTGCACGGTCAGAAATAGGCAAGGATGCCATGGAAGCGGATATGGAGGTTGTGAAATCTCTGCTGGAAGGATCCGATATGGTATTTATCACTGCGGGCATGGGTGGCGGTACGGGAACCGGTGCGGCGCCTGTGGTGGCTCAATTAGCCCGTGAAATGGGTATATTAACAGTGGGTGTTGTTACGATCCCCTTTAATTTTGAAGGACCGAAACGCATGAACCGCGGATTGGCCGGCGTCACGGAATTACGGAAAGCATGTGATACGGTGATTACAATTCCGAACCAAAAGCTCATGTCCATTGTGGATAAAAGCACCACTGTGGTCGAAGCGTTTAAACTGGCAGATTCTATTCTACACCATGCATCTAAAGGCATTTCAGACCTCATTAATGTCCACGGGTTGATTAACCTGGATTTTGCTGATGTTGAAACGGTCATGAAAAACATGGGTGAAGCTGTTATGGGTACGGGTACCGCCAGCGGTGAAGAACGGGCTGTTTTGGCATCCCAACAAGCCATTTCCAGCCCATTGCTGGATAATGCTTCCATCTCGGGTGCACAAGGGGTATTGGTGAACATCACCGGTGGTCCCGATCTCACATTAATGGAAGTGGATGAAGCCACATCCATCATTTTTGAAGAAGCTGGAAAAGATGCAAACATCATCTTTGGTGCGGTCATTGATCCAGCAATGACGGATACAATCATGGTAACCGTAATCGCCACGGGATTCAACCGAAAGTTGGCCGGTGATATGATCAGTTCCTCCGTAGAACGAGAAGAAGTGACACCAACCCAGACACGCCTCCTGTCTGAAAAAGAAAATGTACCCCTTTATGAAAAAATGAAACAGGAAGAACTCATTCCGAATCAACCCCCAGTTGAATCACCAAAGCCAACCCTGTTTTTTGATGATACAAATCCGCCTATTTATGGGAATGATTTGGAAGTACCGGCCTTTATCCGCCGGCAGCATGAATAGATTAGGATATCAATCAGTAGTTTGGTGGTCTATTTGTTCGAAAGAATGAAAGGGTGAATGGGTGGTTTAATGGGAAAAGGGTTCGGGTTTTCACATAAGTATTTACATACCTGAACACTTTAAGAAAAGAGGGAGTCCGATAAGGACTCGACAACTTAAATTAGAGTGTTTTCATGAGGTTCTTACCTAATAAAGAAGAAGCGGTCAGTAATCCAGAAAATAAAGCACTGGTGAGACCTACCGTTGTCACATCCTGGCCCGTGAGATATAGATTTTTAATATTCGTTTGGGGCCGTAGCCATTTCTGATGAAATCTTTGGGGTGTATGATCGAGCCCATACATTTCTCCTGCAGGATAATGAGCCATATCCCGCACAGATAGGGGTGTGGATAATTCATAATAATCCATGGCATCTTTTGCTTCTGGAACATACTTATATACTACATCTAATATTTTTTGAGCCAATGCTTCTTTGAAATCCTCGTAAGAATCGCCCCTGCCCTTCCAAGGTTCATCCTGCCATTCTTTAAATTGATTCCATGATCCAAGCGTAATGGCTTCCATGGTGGCACATCCAGGATGATTTTTATCCCAATCTGGATCTTTCGCTGATGGGAAGGAGACATATACAACGGGAAAATCCCCATCAGGGTTTTTTCTATAATTGTCCACATTCTGATCATGATCATACCCGGGGTAAATCCATAAGTTTGTGTTGCTGAGCCCCAGTGCTTTCGCTGATTTATTTAATCCTATATAAAGACAAAGATAACTTTCAGTCGGTTTTACATTTTTTACATTTTCTTTGAGCACCCTACCCGCTGATTGATTTCGTAAAAATGTATTGACTGTGTTTAAGAGGCCTGCACTGCTCACAATCCGAGAAGCGAATAATTCATCTCCACTATCCAATCGTACCCCCACCGCTTTTTTCCCTTGAGTTAATATTTCATCCACGCCGGCATTCACCACAATTTTTCCACCCATTGATTCGATCAAATCACTGGCATATTCTGCAATCATTCTTGATCCGCCTATGGGATAATTCCCTCCATCCAGATAATGGCGAACCACACTGGCATGCATGGCAAAACTACTCCTACCCGGCGGTGACCCATAATCACCCCATTGTCCTGTTAAAACACCCTGTAATTTTTTATTTTGAGTGAATGCATTCATTACATCCTTCGTCGTTCGATCCGCATATTTAAAAAATGGTTTGGTCATGGATCCATATAAAAATGGACTAAGCCATTTGGGCAGGGCCTTGCTGGTATAAAATCCACGCCCTTTCCGAACATAAGATTGTACGAAATCTATATAATCACGAATACCCTTCTCTTCTTCTGGAAAATGTGCCGTTAACGATTGGATAAATTTTTCTTTTGGCGCAATAAAATCGTAAGATTTATCCGGGAAGATTATGCGGTCATAATTATCGTCCATTTTAGCCCATTTTAGTTTCCCATCCGTAACCCGGTCAAATAATTTTCTTGTATATGACTTTTTATTATGGACTTCACCGATATAATGAATACCCACATCCCATTCATAATTTTTTCGTTTAAATGTGTGGGTAAAACCGCCAACCTTAAAATGTTTCTCTAAAATAAGAACCCGTTGACCATGTTGGGACAATAAAACAGCTGTGGTGAGACCACTCATCCCGGAACCAATAATAATAGTATCAAATTTTTCTTGAGCCAATTCGGGACGGTAACCTGTCCATTTTTTCATAACAATTTCTAATCTCCCAATTGTGGAAATTGAAACCGTTCCAAATGGGACGGTGTATGAGCTTTATCCAAAATGACAGTTATTTTTTTAACAATATCCATATGCTGATCAGCCACATTTTTTAGTTCCTGGATATCCGATTCCAAATCATAAAGTTCAATAGCCAAGTTCCCCTCATAAATATTCCTTCGAATCGCTTTCCATTTTCCCATACGAACTGCCTGTTGGCCCTTATAAGCTGGAAATTCCCAATAGAGGTAGTTGTGTTTTTTCTGACTCTTCTTTCCCATGAGTGTCGGAACGATACTAATACCATCCGTATTGGAAGGGATGGTTATACCAACTAAATCACAAAATGTCGGCATCATATCATAAAAAACCGAGATATGATCGGATTGACTGCCTGTTTTGATTTTACCCGGCCAGCTCGCGATCATGGGAACCCGAATGCCACCCTCATGGACGAATCCCTTTGCCCAGCCGTATTCTGTTTTAAAAGGTTTGGCGCTGTCAAAAAATTGTGTGTCTGCTCCACCGGCATAGGTCGGGCCATTATCACTAGTAAAAATGATGATCGTATTTTTATATACACCAAGTTCCAATAATTTATCTACCAAATCCCCCACCTGTTCATCTAGGTAAGAAATCATGGCAGCATAGGTGGCACGGGGGGTTAGGTTAGGAAAGTAAGATGTTCCCGTATAGGGTTTTTCCTTTCCAAGCTTTTCACGGTAATAATTCACCCACTTCTCAGGTGCCTGCAATGGGACGTGCGGCAAGGGTGAAGCATAATATAGAAAAAAGGGTTGGTCTTTATTTTCTTCTAAAAATTTTATCGCTTCCCTGTGCATTAACTCTGGAGCATAATCATTCAATTCAAAATCGGCATAACTGGCAGGATCATTCGGATCTGCTCCTTCTACCAAGTTTGCGCCGGGTGGCACATTTTTATTATTTAATAGATGGCGCTCTTCATTATGCCATAAATGCATGGGATAAAGCGTATGAGCCTGGCGCTGACAATTATAACCGTAAAAGAAATCAAACCCCTGTCGATTTGGAAGACCCTCAGTAGTTGGTGCACCCAAACCCCATTTCCCTACCATTCCAGTAGTATAACCGGCGGATTTTAATTTTTCGGCAATCGTGACTGTACTGTCAGGTATCGGCCGCTGACCTTCCAAATAAGGATTGTCAAACATGGCCTGGTAGTTCCAAGTATCTCCACGCTCTTTCCATTCGTCATTTCCACGAATGGGTGTGTGTCCTGTGTGCTGCCCGGTCATGAATACTGAACGGGATGGCGCACAAACCGGGGAACCGGAATAATGCTGGGTGAAAAGCATACCGTTTTTTGCCAAAGCATCAATATTCGGAGTTTCAATAATTTCCTGTCCGTATACACCCAATTCGCCATACCCTAGGTCATCGGCAAGTATGTAGATAATGTTGGGCTGAGCCTGTTTTTTTTCGCAGGAATAAAATCCAATTACCAACAGGATGCAAATTGTATAATGGTTTAAAGTTTTTATCATTTATAAATATTCATTGATTTAATTCGTGTCTCCAAATTCTTGTCGCAGTCTCATCAATTCTTGTCTGGTATTTTTAATTATTTCTGTATAGGCAGGATCATCATAAATATTATTTATTTCATGAGGATCTTTTTGTAAATCGTAAAATTCCCATGCAATAATATCATCATAAAAGTGAATGAGTTTATAGCGTGCAGTTCTTATACCGTAATGTTTCTTCACAAAATGCCACCCCTGTGGATATTCATAATAATGATAATACATGGATTCCCGCCAATTTTCGGGCCGCTGTCCACGAGCTAATTGACGCATGGAGTTACCCTGCATATCGTAGTGTTCATTTATGCCCGCGTAATCCAAAATAGTTGGTGCAAAATCTAGGTTTAGAACAATATCATCTGAAATCTGACTCGCCTCAATCTCCCTTGGATAACGCATCACCAGCGGCATACTAAGCGATTCCTCGTACATGAAACGCTTATCAAACCAGCCGTGCTCGCCAAGGTAAAAACCTTGATCTGACGTATAGATGACAATTGTGTTTTGAGTTAAGCCTTCCTGATCTAAATAATCCAATATCCTCCCAATATTGTCGTCAAGCGACAAAAGCACACCCAAGTAATCTTCCATATATCGCTGAAATTTCCATTCCAGTAAAGCATTCCCCGATAGATTAGCTTTCCGAAAATCTGCACTTATCTGGTCATAATAGGCTTCCCATGCCTCCCGCTGTTCATCATTCATCCACTCCCGGTAAGAATCTCGCATTGTTCCTGTTACTTCACCGCTGCCGCCACTGCCTGTTTCCCTTTCAATATCCTCAGGATTCAATTTCATATCCCAAGTCAGAAACATATCATCAATTCTCATATCAGACTCCCGGGCAGCCGCCGTTCGAGTTGAATAATCATCATAGAAGGTTTCCGGTAGCGGAAATTTCCTGTCCTTGAATGTACCCAAGTATTTCAGATTTGGCATCCAGTTGCGGTGTGGTGCCTTGTGGTGCACCAACATGGCAAAGGGTTTGTTTTTATCTCTGTTTTCCAGTTTTTCAATGGCCAAATCAGTGATAATATCCGTGACATAACCGGTTATATTACTTTCACCTAAACTATCGACGATAAGCGGATTATAATAAGTTCCCTGTCCTTTCAGAACTTTCCAGTAGTCAAACCCAGTGGGTTCACTTTTTAGATGCCATTTGCCAATCATTGATGTTTCATAACCTGCCCGCTGCAGAATTTTTGGAAAGGTTTCCTGGCTACCGTCAAAAATCTGACCATTGTCCTTTAAGCCATTCATATGGCTGTATTTACCCGTAAGCAGAACGGCCCGGCTGGGGGCACAAATAGAATTGGTCACAAAACTGTTGTTGAAACGAATGCCTTCTTTTGCAATTCGGTCAATATTCGGTGTGTTGATCAATTTACTGCCATAGGCGCTTATTGCTTGTTCGGAATGATCGTCACTCATGATAAAAATGATATTCGGGGGAGTTAACTCTTTACAAGAGCACAATAAACATAAGCCAATGGAGCTAACTACAATTCTGTTAAATATGAATTTCATGTTATTATTTAACTACAATTTCATCTATAAATAACCACGCCTTACCCCCAGCACCGGGATGCCACTCGGGACAAACAGAAATATTTTCCGCCTTCACCCTAACATACCTCACCTTTTCGTTCATTATATCAGCTGAAACTTCTTTTACTTCGTATGCAGGGTTTATTTCTGTTTTGAATTGGATCCGTTTCACTGAATTATAAATATTCCCATCTTTCGAAATCTGAAATTCCACCGCCCTAGGAAAAAATATCCAAGCGCCCTGGTTTTGAAGAAAACTTATTCCAAGTTTTTTTATTGATGTCAGCGACTCCAAATCAATGACTACTTCAATATCATTCCTTGCGAAGCCCTGCCAAAACCCATCATGATGATTGATTGTTCCCCGCTTACCATCTACCAGAGCGAGAGCCTCTTCTCCAGGATAATGAGGACTATAAGGATGTTTATAAGAAACTAATTTACCAATTCCCAAATGATTCACATTCAACTCATCTTCAGAACGGTCTAAATCTAATCGTCCAATAGGGCGAACACCACTCCCCTTTGTTTTTGTAATACGGTCACCCAATTCTTCGCGGGAATTCTGACCAAGTTCTTTTAATCTTTTAACAATTTCGGGGAATTGTTCTGCCACATTGTAAGACTCGCTGATATCATTTTCAAGATCATACAATTCGATACCTGCATTGCCCCGAGCGTATGGTCCGGGATAGCCATCATTCCCAGGTTCTACACCTAAATAAGAACGATATTCATGCGGGAAGGTTAATTTCCACTTTCCCTGGCGCACAGCTACTAATTCGCCAACATAATAATAATTATATTCATCTCTTGGCGATTTAATTGATTCTCCAAACAGGTGAGATTTAAAACTGATCCCATCAATTTTTTTCTTAGGCAAATCAGCGCCGACAATATCAGCTATTGTTGGCAGGATATCAATCGTTGCAGTAAGTTGATTTGATACAAAGCCCTGCGGAATTTTACCGGGCCAACGCATTATAGCAGGGACGCGTGCTCCCCCTTCCCACATGGCCCCTTTACCTTCTCTCAAAAGACCCGTTAAACCTGCATGATTACCATAATTCAACCAGGGGCCGTTATCACTAGTGTAAATGACCAATGTATTTTCATCAAGGCCATTTGTTTTGAGTGCTTTCAATATTTCACCCACAGACCAGTCGATCTCCATGATCACATCACCATACATGCCCTGTTCACTTTTACCTTTAAATTTGTCAGATACACCTAAGGGCACATGGGGCATGGAATGGGGTAGATATAAAAAAAATGGATTATCTTTATTTTTTTCGATGAACTTTACAGCTCGTTCTGTATAACGAGTAGTTAATCGGTCTTGATCAGCTAATGTAAGAATCTCCTCAATCTTTTCATTTCCTTCAATAAGTGGTAACTGGGGATAAAAGCTTTTAAAATGATCCGTACCACTTACAGGTGCACCGCTATAGTCTACAGGCCACATATCATTGGAATAGGGTACTCCAAAATATTCATCAAATCCTTGTTGAAGGGGAAGAAATTTTTCATGATGGCCTAAATGCCATTTCCCGAATGCAGCTGTGGTATAGCCTTCATTTTTTAATATCTCCGCGATGGTCTCTTCCTCCGGATTCAGCCCAACCCTGGCTGTATGGTTATAGGCACCTTGCACGCCTACCCGTTCAGAATAACAACCAGTGAGCAAGGCAGCTCGGGAAGCACTGCAGACTGCTTGGGAAACATGAAAATCTGTGAAGCGCATACCTTCATCAGCCATCTGATCTAAATTTGGTGTACTATAACCCTGGGCCCCGTAAACACCCACATCTGCATATCCCTGGTCATCGGTAAATATGAGAACAATATTAGGGGGGCGTTCAGCTTTTGGAGCACCGGATATAAAATTTATCAGGCCGCCGACTATCAAAAGACCTGCGAAACAGAATGTTACTTTATAATTGATGCTATACTCAATTTTTATGGAATAAAATCTGGGGCGAGATGGCTTGTTTATTGATATTTGGCCCTTGATAAGATACTTTTAATTGATTTCCACTCCCTTTTTCAAAAAAAGTGACACGAATGGGATGATATCCCGCCCTCAGAGCAATCGATCCTCTTTCCTCATTCATTCCATGTAAACCATCATTTTCTACAACCATGATACTACCGATATAAAACCGACTGCCATCATCAGAATCAGTGTAAAATGAATAAATATAATAATCTTTTCATTTTACCCAACAGGTGTAACACATCTGAAGCCGGTATGACTAAGCCCCGTATCCTGGCTCGAACGCATCCGTCTGGAAACACGGTATCCGCTACAATAGCTGTCATTGCATAGAAAAGAGCCGCCACGCATAACGCGCTTGGGCATATGGGGTTCATTAGGGTCCAATGATGTGGAAGGACCTGTGGGATTAACACACACCTCATTTTTAGCATCAATAAGATAGGATTGATAATGATATAAATCTGCACACCACTCCCACGCATTGCCGGCCATATCAAAAAGCCCATAACCATTAGGCGTGTAAGACATTACAGGTGCAGTACCGTAGAAACCGTCCTTGACGGTGTTTTCATAAGGAAACTGCCCCTGCCAGAAATTGGCCTTACCAGCGGATCGGGTGGCAGGTACATTTCCCCAAGGATAAACGGGATCCTTAAGTCCACCTCGCGCAGCCCATTCCCACTCTGCTTCTGTAGGAAGTCTCTTTCCGGCCCATTGAGCGTAGGCCACTGCATCATCCCAGGCGATATGCACCACCGGATGGTTCATTCTATCTTCTATATTGCTGCCGGGTCCTTCGGGCTGTCTCCAGTTGGCACCTATGGTCCATGCCCACCACTGTGTTTCATCACTTAGGGCTACCGGGCCATCCGTCGGTCTAAATACTACTGAACCAGGTTGGAAAATATCATCGGGCGGTTTAGGTGTGTTTGGCGGCAGATCCCTTTTCATTTTTTCCCAGTCAATGTTTCTTTCCGCAATGGTGACATAGCCCGAGCTATCTACAAATTTACTGAATTGTTGATTAGTGATTTCGTGCACATCCATGTAAAAACTGTCTATCTTAACTTTATGGCGCGGAAATTCATCTGCACTCGCTTGGTTGCTATTGCCACCCATAGAAAAAATGCCACCTGGTATAAATACCATTTTACCATAATCAATTTTAGGAGTTTGCTTCAAAACATCTGTTTTTTGGCCACTGAATATCAATAAAAATATGTATAAGGATAATCTTACAATCATATTGAACAATTTATAGTTATCATTTTAGATGCTTTATCCAGGGATCATTTGTCTTTTCAAGCCACATTTTTAATTCACCTTTCAGTTCTTTGATTACATCCTGTCTTTCAGTGGCAATATTATTGAGCTGGTACATGTCAGAAAGATTATCATAAAGTGTAATTTGGTCAGCCTCGCTTTCAATTCTACTGATCATGAGTGTGAATTGGTGTGTCCTTATACCTCTCCTACCCATATCTATTTTTCCCGGTGGAGTATAAATATAAAGCTGGGCACGGGGTCTCACATTTTCTCCGGATAAAAATAATGACGAATAATCAATGCCATCTATTTCATTCATTATTTTTTCCGTAAAACCAAGCAGGCCAAGAAGAGTTGGGAATACATCGGGTGTAGAAATTAATAGTTTATCTTGCCGTGGATTTATTTTACCGGGCCAGCGAATGATGAATGGTATACGCATGGATTCTTCATAATGGTTGTTTTTAGATATTTGGTCATGTATACCTAGACAGTTTCCATGATCAGAAGAGAATAGAACAATTGTATTTTTTTCGAGTCCTGTTTTTTTCAAAACGTTTAGGATCCGACCAAATTGCTCATCTACACCTGTGATCATGGCATAATAGTTTCGAATATGTTTTCGATAATAGTCTCCCCACTTGGTTCCTGCAGCTGGAATATTTGGTCTTTGAATCAAGGAATCTAGAGGAATATCGGTATAAATGGCTTTGTATCGTTCTGGCACCGCAGCATAAGGCATATGGGGCGGATTCATAGCGATCATTAATGCAAATGGCTGACTGGGATCTCTGTAAACTTCATTTTCATTCTTAATATATTTGATTGCAAGATCAGTTTCATGTTCGGGACCCCATTGATGAACATAATTAAAAGAATCCCGGGTCGCACTACCAGCCCAATACATCGGTTTATTATGCTGATCATAAGTACCATAGGCATACCAGAAATCAAATCCATGCCTTCGGTCCGGATGCGTCCACTCGTTCCATTTAACTTTTCCGGCATTATTTAAAGTGTTGATATAAGGTGCATGCGGACTATCTAAATGCCATTTACCAATATAGCCCAAACTATAGCCTTGATTGTCAAGAATATCTGACCAGGTTTGAGCGGTTTCTTTTAGTTCATAACCAAATGGTGCTGTTATGGTATTACTATTGCCCCATACGCCATGCCCTTGAGGATATTGTCCCGTCATTAGGCTGGCCCGGGTAGGACTACAAATTGGATAATTACTCACTGCTTCTGTGAGCACTAAACCTTGGGAAGCAAATCGATCTAAATAAGGTGTCTGAACGGGTTCCTGACCCACAAAACCCATAGCTTGCCCCCGCATCTGATCAGGATAAACAATAATTAAATTAGTTTTTTCACTATCAAATGATTGGGCGCCTATAACAGATAACAAGAAGCTTAGATGGGTAAAAATAAATAAGGAAATTCGCCTCATTGATTGTTTCTGTTTTTATATTTATCAAATTTTTCCTGACCTATTTCAGAACGATATCCAGACCATTTTTTCATCCTACAAATTAATGGTGAATAATGGTATCAGAAAGGATGAAAAAAATCTAATTCTCAACAAGTTGATCGTTGATTAACTACCGTATTTTGCTTTTCGGCTCGCAGCCAATCGTTTATGGGGATCTAATTCCATTTTCCGTAACCGGATGGATAATGGAGTTACTTCCACCAGTTCATCTTCCGCAATAAATTCAATGGATTGATCCAAGGATAATTGTTTCGGTGGACGCAGGACTACGGTAGAGTCCGAAGCGGCTGCCCGCATATTAGTCAGTTTCTTTTCGCGAGTAATATTTAATGTCAGGTCTTCGGTGCGATTGCGCTCACCAATAATCATACCATCATAAACTTCTGTCCCCACTTCTATAAATAACTCGCCCCGGTCCACCATGCCTAAACAGGCATATGTTGTGACTTTCCCCTTTCGATCAGCCACCATTGCACCGCTATTCCGCTGGGGGATGGGTCCAAACCATGGGGCATATCCATCAAACAGTTTATTCATGATTCCAGCACCTCGTGTATCCGTTAAGAACTGGCTGCGAAATCCGATTAACCCCCGGGATGGAATCACAAAATCCATAGACACACGACCATGACCGTGGTTCACTAAATTAGTCATCCGCCCTTTTCGTTCAGATAATTTTTCTGTAATAATACCAACCTTATCATCGGGAATATCCAAAAACACTTTTTCCATGGGCTCCATCACTTTTCCATTTTTTTCATGGGTAATCACCCGGGGTTTGGAGACCATAAATTCGTACCCCTCCCTTCGCATGGTTTCGATCAGAATGGCCATTTGTAATTCGCCTCGCCCTCTCACCTCAAATACGTCTGTCCGATCGGTTGCATGCACCTGGAGAGATACATTCCCAAGAATCTCTTTTTCCAATCGCTCGCTGATATTGCGGGAGGTGAGATATTTTCCTTCCTTGCCGGCAAAGGGACTATTATTCACATAAAACAACATGGAAACGGTGGGTTCATCAATCACAATCCGAGGAAGTGGTTCCGGATTTTCATTTGAAGAAATCGTATCACCGATGGTGACGCCGTCTATGCCCGCAACCGCAATAATATCGCCTGCTTCCAGGGTATCCACCTGGATTTTTTGGAGTCCGATAAATGTATATAGTGCAGAAAATTTCTGTCTGTTCCGAATACCATCAGCACTACAAAGGGCATAGGATTGATTCATCTCTAATTTCCCATTATTTAATCGGCCAATGGCCACCTGGCCCACGTAAGGATCGTAGTCCAGGTTGGTGACTAAAAATTGCGGAGTATGGTTATCATCTGCAACAGGTCCTTTTATATGTTCAAGAATTGCATTAAACAAGGGTGTTAGGTCTTTGGAGTCATCGTCTAATTCGTTATGGGCAATCCCGGCCTTTGCATTGGTATACAATATGGGGAATTCAATCTGTTCTTCTGTTGCATCCAGATCGATAAATAAATCATAGACCTCATTGAGCACTTCATCAATGCGTGCGTCAGACCGATCGATTTTATTGATGACCAATATAACCGGCAGATTTTTTTCTAATGTTTTCTTCAGAACAAACCGTGTTTGTGGCAAGGGACCTTCACTGGCATCCACCAGCAGCAATGCGCCGTCCACCAGGTTTAAACTTCGTTCCACCTCTCCGCCAAAATCTGCATGGCCAGGCGTATCCATAATATTGATTTTTACATCCTTGAACTGGACAGCCGTATTCTTGGCTATGATGGTAATCCCCCTTTCTTTTTCCAGATCCATTGAATCCATGACACGCTCTTCCACTTTCTGGTGGGATTTGAAGGTGCCACTTTGCTGCAGGAGTCCATCAATAAGTGTGGTTTTACCATGATCAACATGGGCGATAATTGCAATATTTCTAAAATTGTTTTTTCTCATTATTAAGAGACCTTTTTAATATTTTGGACTCCCTTTTATTCCCCCCTGTCACAGGAGTATCCAGAGGGGTCAGGAATTAATGTATTATATTCGTAATAATTGGGCCAAAATCAGCCTGGGAATTTCGGTTTAAATAAGTCAGTAATTCACTAAAATCAGTCCACTTATGGATTTATTAATTGATTCGTGATTGTAGTAAATTAACAATCAAATTTTGATTGAATCCAATATAAGTGTCACCTAACCCAAAGGAAATATGATGAACCGTTTAGCCTTTTCTATTATCGTTGCTATAATCTGTGCATTTCCACTCCTGGATGCCCAGGTGCAACTCTCCGGATCCGTCTTCCATGATAAAAACAAAGACGGTATTCGAAATTCCGGTGAAAAAGGCATCAAGGATATTCCGGTTTCCAACGGAAGGGATATTGTTTTAACCGATCGGAAAGGACTTTTTCACATTGTGTCCGATAGCAATGATGTGATTTTTATCATGCAGCCTTCTGGATGGAAGGTGCCGGTGAATGACTATAATATTCCACAGTATTATAAAAATATTCGGCTGAAGAAAGGCCCGGACTACCTAAAATATAAAGGATTTACTGACCCAATTCCCTTGCCAGAAAAACTGACTTTCCCTCTATATAAATCCAAGAATCGCGGCGATAAAATCCGAGCCATTATCAGTGGAGACCCCCAACCGCGGGACTCGGCAGAAGTGCGATACTTCCGGGATGAAATTTTAAATAAAATGCTGACGGAGAAAGATGCGGAATTTTATGTCCCCCTTGGGGATATCATGTACGATGATCTTTCCCTTTACCCCTATTATCTTGAACAAGTCTCCCGATTGGGAATACCCATTTGGCATATATTCGGGAATCATGATATCAATTATCGAGCCCCATCCGATTCATTGGCGAAAGAAACCTGGCGCACCTATTTTGGTCCCGATTATTATTCGTTTGAATATGGCAACGTTCATTTTATTGCCTTAAATACGGTGTTCTATAAAGGATGGAATGTGGAAAAAGATAAAAAAGGTTCATACCTTGGGAAACTCCATGACAATCAGACAGCGTGGCTACAAAATGATCTGTCTCTTGTTTCATCAGATAAACAAATAGTCTTTCTAAGCCATATTCCCATTATGTCCGATGTATATAAAGGAAAACGGGTTGAATTGACCAATCGAGATCAACTGTATAAAATGGTACATGATCGAAAAAAGATTCTGGCGCTTTGCGGTCATATGCATTACTTAGAGAATATGGAACTGACAGCGGACCACGGGTGGACGGGTGATGCTGAGTTTCGCAATTTGAACCTGGGTGCCGGGTGCGGCGCCTGGTGGTATGGTCCCATCCAGGCCAACGGCGTTCCCTATGGCTTTCATTATGACGGCACACCTAACGGGTATTTTATGTTCGATTTTTCTAAAAACAATTTCAATTATGAATTTATACCAGGCAAAAGCGATCCGAACCACACCTTCCGAATCAGCAGCCCTTCGGATAGAATGACAACTGCTTCTATGGATACATCCACTCTGGCTGTGAATGTTTTTTTCGGTGGACCTAAAACAATCGTATCCTGTACCATTGACGGAAATGAAATATGGCTAAAAAAAGCGGTGACCGCCGAAGACCCTTATATGAACCGACTCATTCAACTGTATCCCGATCTATACCCAACTGTTGAGGAAATGCCCATCAATGCGCATATGTGGCTGGGGGATTTTCCCACATTATCTAAAGGGAATCATACGATTCGTGTCCAAGTGATTCACGATAATGGCATGACGGAAAATCAGGCCAAAATATTTGAAATTTATTGAACATATTGTATTTATTTTCCACAAATAACTGGAGCAACTTGCCATGATTAAGCGATCTATTATTTTCAGTATTTTACTTTCCTTCCTCTATTCAGATGGAGGAGAAACCATTACATTTACCAGTGCAAACCCCTTTGGTTTTAATGATGTTCTTTCTGCCTTGGACCAGCAGGAACCCCAAGAAGTATATGGTATTCTCAAAATGCCGGATCAGATGGTGAATAAAAAAGTACCCCTCGTGATTGGTGTGGCCGGAAGCCTGGGATGGATGGATCATCATTTTGAATATCTTCAGATATATCGAGAAATGGGGATTGCCACATTTGAAGTTAAAAGTTTTGCCAGCCGAGGTATTGAATCGACCGTGGGTTCCCAGGTGGAAGTCACCATGGCGGCCATGATGCTGGATGTGTACCGGGCATTTGAAATTTTGGCGAAGGATCCCAGAATCGATAGGGATAAGGTGGCCATTACGGGATGGAGTCTTGGGGGCGGTGTGACGCTTTTTTCTGGTTGGCTCCCGGCTAAAAATGCAATGAATTCCGATTTAAAGTTTGCCGCCCATCTGGCTATTTATCCCCCCTGCTTCATTGTTCCTGAAAATTTGGAATTTACCGATGCTCCCATGCATATCCTTATTGGCGAAATGGATAATTGGACACCGGCAGCGGCTTGTGAAGATCTGGTTCCGGATATGATAGGGAATGGCACCAATATAGGTATCACGGTATATGAAGATTCACATCATTCTTTTGATAGTTCAACGCCACCCCGAGTCGATGAGGCCGGTTATAGTTTTACGAATTGCCGATTAAAAATGCGGGCGGATGGGGTCGTGGTTATGAATTTTATGGATATCCCCATGACCAATCCTACTCTTCAGAAAATAGGTCTCGCTTTTTGTGCGGATCGCGGTCCCACCCATGGGGGAAATCCTGAGAGCCGGAAAGCGGCATTTGTTTTTGCGAAAGACTTTATGGGGAAACACTTACTGGATAATGATTAAGTCTCCAATTTTTTTAAAATCCAGCGATTAGGAAAGGTTAACATCACTTAAAGAATCTCCATCAAACCGGCTTAATGCAAAAAATGGATTAATCGGGTTTTTTCCAGTGACGAGGTCTGCCATAACCTCTCCCAATGCGGGCCCCATTTTGAAGCCATGGCCTGATCCACCGCCCAATAGCCAACCATTTTCAGCTTCCGGATGGCGATCAATAATAAAATGTTCATCCGGTGTATTTTCATACTGGCAAACCCTTGTGTCAATTATGTCAGCATTTTTTAATCCTGGGAATCGGAGGGATACATATTTTCTCGCTGCCTCCATTCCCGCTGGACTTGGATTGCGGTCACCCGTTTCAGGGTCGAATGATCTTCCACGATTATCGTCGGCGAATTTAAATCCGTGGAATGTTGATCCGGGAATGCCATAACGAAAACCATCACCGAAATGGCCCCACATGGGCATGTGACCAGACATAAATTCAGGTGGTGTGTCAAAGAAAAATACTTCCTGTCTTGTGGGTTGAACCAAACCGCCAATCACATCAGGAAACACAGTCCTCATCCAGGGACCGCAGCAAAAAATATAATGATCTGCCTGGATGGTAGTGCCATCATCCATTTTTATCTCGCGCAGTTCACCATAGGCGCATTCGGGTGGCTTTACACATTTTTCTACATAATCACCACCCAATTTGACGAATTGATCCACCACCACTTTGCAGGCGTGATTGGCCCTTAAGAAACCGGCTTCCGGTTCGTAAAAAAAGGTTTTAATACTCTCAGTATTAATTTGGGGGAACCGTTTGGCTACTGTTCCTTTTGATAATTCATTTACTTCAAGGTTGAGCTGATCCAACACCGGTAATGCATCCCTTGCGAAATCGTCCGATTCAGAAAACATCCATAGGATACCTGTTTTCACGTAGAGTTCCTCCTGCCATTGGGATTGAAAGGATTTCCACAATGCCAAGGATCGGGCTGCCCATTGAATATATTGATATCCTTTGCCGTAAATACTGCGGATCATTCGTGATTCACCACCGGAACTGGCTTTGGGATTTCCCGGGCCATGGCGGTCAATGAGGGTCACATGGTGCCCTGCCTTTTGCAGATGGAATGCGGTCCATGAACCGAAAGCACCGGCCCCAATGACGGCAATCTTCATATCAATTGGAAAAGTTCAATGGCCAACAGGCGGATTGCGATCAGGGTCAACGCGACCTTAAAGAGGATGCGAAAGGTAGATTCGGGCAGTTTCCCTAGCATGCGTTTCCCAAGTGTCGTTCCAATATATACGGCCACCACCAAGGGAAGTAAGACAGCCCATTCCGAAAAATAGTTCACTCCAAACAGGAATATAAAAATGGGCATTTTCCCTAAATGGCCCACGGCCTGGCAGGCCGCTTTTGTGGCAATGACATTTTCTTTCGTCATATCTTTATCGATAAAAAATGGAGCAATTAACGGTCCCGCAGCTCCGATAAAAACCGTGACCAACCCACTGAGACCTCCCATCCAAACGAATGCGTTCTCAGCCACAGATTTCCCTTTTTTTCTCAGGAATAAAAACCACAGGATATAGACCCCGATGAGGGGTTTCAGAAAATCTATTTTTATTTCACTGGCCGATTCAACACCAATCCATTGCATCAACCCGACAATCATCAATGCTGATAAAAGAAGACCGGGAATCACACCGGTGACAAACTGTTTGAAAATGGGCCCATGCAGGTGTGTGCGATACACCACAGTCCGGGTCACATTACTCACCAATTGAATGATGCCGTGAAGGGCCACCACCATATATCCTTCCGGAATCATCACTGCCATAATGCCCAATAACGTTACGCCGCCGCCCATACCAATAATGGCCGAGAGCATGGATGTGAGAAAAGCGGCTAAGATGAGAATTAGAGATTCTATCATGAATATAATGTAGGTGAGAGGCATGCCTCTCCCCTACACCAATTAATCATTTGGAAAGCTTTTCAGCCAGTTAAATTGCCAATGGAGGGTTAATTTTTTATCAGGGTCCTGGATATGAATAGTGTCCAAAATTTCCCTATAATTTTCTTCAAAAACGCCGGGGGGTGCATCGTAGGCCATTTCTAACCGATTGCCATTAACCAATATGGCTTCTACCTTAATGTGGTCTTTCGATTCGGAATAAAAAGCGTTAAACATATAGGCATTTTTTTGAGAGGTCCGTGTAAAGGAGGCAATAAACTTATTCTGCTCCCCGTATTCATTCAGCACCTGGTATTCTCCTTTGTTTTTAATAATGATCCAGGATGCCCGTTTTTGGATTTCCTTCCGTTGGATCACTTTTCCATCTTCGGAAAGAGTACCTACCGCATATTCCGTCCAGACCCCTTCAATGGGATCCAGATTGGCTTTATGGCTAGAAAAATGTTTTTTATAATTTCGGGTCGCCGGTGGTTCAAATGGCATGGAATCCTGCTGCTTCACGAGGTTGGTGCAGCCGGAAAAGATTAAAATAATTAAACCAGTTAATTGGCCATAATGTGGAATGAAACCTTTTATTTTTTTTCTCCTTTTTTCACATAGGTATCGAGCCAGTTCGCCGTTTCCCACAACATATGCATTACCGATTCCCTGGCACGGTATCCATGACTTTCATGTGGCAGCATCACCAGCTTGGCTGTGGCCCCATGTCCCTTTAAGGCATGGTAATACCGTTTACTCTGGACGGGAAACGTGCCTGAGTTATTATCCGCTTCCCCATGAATCAAGAGAATCGGTTCATTCACTTTTTGGGTATGCATAAACGGTGACATGGCAAAATAGACTTCCGGTGCTTCCCAAAACGTTCGTTCCTCCGCCTGGAAACCAAAGGGGGTCAGGGTACGGTTATAGGCACCGCTCCGTGCAATCCCTGCTTGATAAATATCGGAATGGGCGAGCAAATTCGCCACCATAAATGCACCATAAGAGTGGCCGCCAATGGCCATTTGATCTAGGGTCGTTATTCCCCGTTTGACCATTTCATCTGCAGCGGCCTGTGCGCTGGATACCAGTTGTTTAATGTAGGTGTCATTCGGCTCTTTATCCCCTTCCCCAATGACCGGCATGGTCGGACCGGATAACACCGCATAGCCGTAGGACAGCATAATGAGTGGGGATGTGGGACTAATCCGGACAAACCGATGGGGTGATCCCACCACCTGGGATGCGGCTTTCGCTGTTTTGAATTCCCTGGGATAGGCCCACATGAGCAATGGCAAAGGACCATCACCCGGTTTCCGCCCCGGCGGTAAATAGAGGGTCGCAGACAGATCGATGCCATCATGGCGCTTATAGGTAATCATTTCTTTATACACACCCTTCATCTGGGGATAAGGATGGGTGAAATTTGTGACTGGATCCACAGATCCGTCCGCCATATTTCTCAGATAATAATTCACCGGTTCTTCCGTGGTTTCACGACTGGTGAGGACCACCTGTTTTTCCCCATCAATCATGGTTACGGGCCGTTCATAATAGGGAGAATCGGATCGCCATAACCGTTTGGATTGACCATTCATTAAATTAAATTCATCCACAAAAGGTCGGTCTCCATCGGGGGATGCACCGACTCCGGATAAAAATACGGTTTCACCATCCTGACCAAACAGCAAGACATTCCGGCCGTATTTATTTCGATGCAGCATGGGTGAACCGGGATCGCTGTAGCGGTCCTCGTATAATCTATCAATAATCTTTTTGGGCGCGGCTGGTTTGTCGGGATTCATCAACCATGTGGTGGTTCGGCGGGTGCCCCATTCCCGGGTATAAGCCAGGGCAATATGATCATTCCCCCACATGATACCTGCATAACGAAGATCTAACTGCATTAAGGATTGTGCCGATTGATTGAAGGGTGCATCCATGGTAAATATTTCATCCCTGAAATCTGCTGCTGCTTTTGGATCTCCGCCATCCAGTGCGTTTACATAATAGATGACGGCACCTGCATCTGCGCGCCAGCCAAATGAACGGGGTCCAGTGAGGACGGCCCCAAACCCCTTGGGGAGTGATTCCGCCAAGGGCATATCCCGAAGTACCGATATGGTTTTTCCATGGATATCCAATACGTCAACACGCATGGGGAATCGATACACAGGCACCAGGTAAGAAAAGGGACGATGAATGGTTTTCATTAAAATATATTTTCCATTAGGTGAAGGTTCCGCAAACCGGATCATACCGGGCTTGCCAATGTTTTTCGCCTTTCCTTTCAGGTTCACAAGAACCATTTGTGCATTCATATAATATGCAAATAATGCTTCATCGTGGGCATTGGTCAATAGATCCTGGTAGGTTCTCACCGGTGCTATTTTTCCCATATTTTCCTGGATTACAGGCCCCTGGGGCACCAATGATGGCCGGGGCGGTTCCCCGCGGCCGCTCAAAATCGTTTTGGCCAGGATGCTTTTACTATCTGACAGCCATGAAAAAGGAGAACCATAAATGGCATTTAAGGGTGTTTTTAATAATAATGATGCACGGCCGCTGGCTGCTTTGACCAGATAAAGATTAATCTGGGCGCCATGGGTCACGGTCATGGCAATGTGTTTTGCGTTGGGTGACCAGCTGACATTCGAAATGCGGCCATTTTTGGGGAGCCCCTTCACGCGTTTTTGTGTGCCGCTACCTAAATCCTGAATAATCATGCCCGTATAATACCGGGTTCGGCTCCGGCCGTTGGTGGCCGGATTGATCCGCAGTCCCGCCAGCCGTAATTCCGGCTGGGATAATTCTTCGATGGATGGGAGGCTGGCTCTTTCCAGAATGAGGATATGTTTTTTATTGGGAGACACACTGACGCCAGGCGTTCCCGGTGCATCTACAAGATCTGCAATTGCCTTCGGCGGCATTTTGTAATCATCCCCTCCCCACGCCGCTGTAAATATAATTAAAGTAAATATGACGCACATGTTGATCTTTTTATTCATGAATTCCTCCTGGTGTGATTACTGAAATTAAAAAGGGTTAATATTTTTTAATACATCTATAGAAATCATTTATTAGAAAACCTGGATACAATATCCTTGTATCTTTTTGAACCTTCTCTAAGAGATCTTTTTTGAGTTATAAAATCAACTTCGTATAATCCAAATTTCATTTCATACCCTTCAGCCCATTCAAAGTTATCCATTAAAGACCAATAATAATATCCACGAATATCCGCTCCCTCAGAAATAGCCTTAGATACTGCATATAAATAACGCTCAATGTAAATCGACCTAAGGCTATCTTTTTTATCAGCAACACCATTTTCTGTTATAATTATCGGCACCCCAAGATTAACAACCCTTTTTATTGAACGATAAATTGCCTCTGGATAAATTGGATAAGCCATATCGGTCATTTCTTCTTCAGGATAGAACTCAAATCGAAAAAAGTTATTTAAATTTAATTGGGATTTCACTCTCTGATGTGAATAATTATTTAAACCAATGAAATCTAATGCTCCTATACCTTCAGAATTTTTAATTGTTACTTTATCCATACCTGGCATACTAAACTGAAACTCACCTGTCTGAAAATAATCAAGTGCACCTTGATTAAAAACACCATCTAAAGTTCTACTTACAAACCAGTCTAAAGGATTCCAACGATTATAGGGATCAAATGGAAAAATATTCTTTACAATTCCAATTTGGTGATTTTTTCCATCTTCATGGTTTTTTAATTTCTTATAAACGCTAGTATGAGCTAGTAATAGATTTTTCATAACAATACCAGCTAATTCAGGATTTTGTTTACCTGGTGGGAAGACTCCATTGAAATATCCTTGAGTTGTATAAACAGCAGGTTCATTTATCGTACACCAAATATGGACCTTATCTTTTAGTCCTTCAAAAACATATTCGCTAAATCGAATAAAATATTTAATATTATCTTCAATTTCAAAAGCGCTCATATCCTCAAACCAAAGAGGATTTGTAAAATGGTGCAACGTAACAACGGGGGTAATGCCAGCTGTTATTAAGGCAGTAGCGACGTCTCTATAATGTTGCAGTGCAATAATATCAAACTTTCCCTCTTCTGGTTCAATCTTACTCCATTCAACTGAAAATCTATAAACATCAACTCCTAACGCCTTTATTAATGATATATCTTCATTATAACGATTCCAATGATCACATGCTAAGCCCGAGATATCACCATTATGGATACGGCCACCACCATCTTCTTTTATATCTTTTTCCCATCTCGACCAGTTATTTATGCAATTACCTTCTACTTGATGTGCGGCTGTTGCCACGCCCCACTGAAACCCTGAGGGAAAATCCATTGTATCTACTTCAATTTCATTCCAGTCCCAACGCGTTTCAGGATGACGAACCTGCATCGTTATAACATAGATAAAAATCAGAGCAACCGGGACTGCCAGTATCGAAAGCCATCGTTTAGTTTTAAATGACATCAATATCGAATCAGTTTAATTCATTCGCACTGCTAAATAAGGTCATGACGATATCCACATCAATCATTTAATTATATCTTCAAATCTTAAAGTTGTCATTCTATATTGTATGGATATTCTTTTTCCTTTACACCCGTACCAAAAGCACCTTTAAACTCTCTATCTTTAAATGGATGTTCTTTAGGTACTCCTGATTTATTAAATGTAATTGCATCAGTTGTATATTTGTGTTTTTCTTTACGCTTACGCTTCTTGAATATACTCATTTGTAAATTCTCCAAGTAACGTAGGGTGTATTAAACAGACAGTAATATTGCATATCTCCCTGTTTTCTTTTTCTATTTAAAATTTCTTTAACAACTTCCTTCCTCTTAGAATAAAATTCATAATCAGTAATTATCTGTAAAGGTCTTTCATCTGTATCAACAAATAATTCAACCAAAGAACTTATTTCCTTTGGATTTTTGTCATGTACATCTAATGTTTTCATTATGGTGCCTCTTGTCCAAAAAATTCATAATTCATTTTAATATATTTATTCCATTTTCCAGGTTCTGATTCATCATCAAATATTGCCATTATAATCCTTTAATCCAAATGCTCTGTCTGAATTTACAGGATTTATTTTATACCTTTAAACATATACATATCCTTGAATAGTACTTGGTTTACTATATAAAATTCTTTTGCAAAAAAACCGTTAATTGAAATTAATACCGGTGTAAACCGTGAATACCACTTGAGGCGTTTCATACGGAAAATTACACATAAATTGTCCCACAAACAAAAAAGCCCGCTACTGCGGGGCTCTTGCTTAAATCCTATCCCTTTGGGTGAGGCGTTATATCAACAGTACCATCTTTTTGGTCTGCCTGACATCCTTCGCCAGAATATTACATTGCCTAACGATATTATCACTTCTCCAATAGAATAAGTCTCAGTGCTAGAATTAACAGTTAAAAAAGTTTAATGACCCTTTAACATTCTGGTTTGACCAATGTATCAATGTGTGTTTTCCTTGTGAAAAATTTTCATTTTGATTATGTTAAACATAATTTAACTGCGATGAATCAATATTTAATATGAAAGTCTCCACTGACATTACCTTAAAAACGGGCCTTACCCGCGAAATGGGAACTCTAGGGTTAACTGCAACGGGTATCTGCTCGATGTTAGGTGCTTCCATCTATGTGATGCCTTTCATGATTCAACGCAATGTACCCGGCATTGGTCCCTATGTCCTGCCGGCTTTTCTTTTGGCAGCTATACCAGCCATTTTAGCTGCATTTGCTTACAGTATTCTGGCATCAGCAATGCCTCGAGCAGGCGGGAGCTACATCTATGCAAGCAGAGGCCTTAATCCATATTTAGGATTTGTTGCCAGTTTTTCACAATGGTTTGGGTTGTCGATCGTAATAGGGGTTGTATCTTACGTTATTGTTCCCTTCATCAGGGATATAGCATTTGCATTAGACTGGCAGGAGACGGCAGCTTTACTCGAAACGGGCTGGGTGCGGGTAAGTTTAGCAGGCTTATTATTGTGGACATTTGTAATTGTCAATATCCAAGGTACCAGATTGTACGAGCGTATAGTAATTCCACTAATGTTCTTGATGTTTTTCCTAGGGGCCATTGTAATTATTGCAGGCTTCTTCTTTACGCATGAAGATTTTGCCGCCGGCTTGCTGGCTAAGGAGGGTAGGGTTCATATTCCGGAAGTGAATGGTACATTTAATATCAAAACATTAATAACAGCCGCCGCTGTGTTGTTTGCCAGTTTCATAGGCTTTGATTCTATCGCGCAGGCGGGAGGGGAAGCCCGAAATCCATCTCGATCTTTGCCGCTGGCAATAGCACTTACTATGATCGTAGTGGGAAGCTTTTATATATTATTTACTGCTGCTGTTTACCACGCTGTACCATGGACTTTTGTAGCACAGGAAGCCATCAGTAAAGATATTACTGCCCCTGGAATGTTAAATTATATACTTCCTTCAGGACTTACTATTGTCATTGTTGCAGGAGCGGCTATTGCTCTTATAAACGACTTGCCAGCGATGTTGCTAGCTGTATCAAGATTAATGTTTGCATGGGCAGAAGACGGCATATTCCCCAAGAATGTAGCATATGTTCATCCGCGTTTTCACACTCCTCATATAGCAATCCTGATGAGTGGAGGAATGGCCAGTATAGGAATTTTAGGGAGCCATTTTGCCGGCGATTTCTTTTTAGGGATTGATATCATGGTGACCTCCATGATGGTCAATTTCTTGTTGATGTGTATTACCCTGGTAATGATTTCAAGAATAAATCCAACTTTGGAACGTGAAATCAAAATCATCCGTAATAGAAGCATTCAAAAGGTATTAGGATGGGCTGGTATCCTTATTTTATCAAGTTTCCTTATTATCCATATCTGGAAAGATCTTTCCTCCGATGTTGAAGCTTGGTATTACCATTCAACTACAATCTGGCTAATTGTCATGACTATTGCTTCCATAATTTTTTTCAAAGAATTTGCTATTCTGAAAAAAAAAGGTATTGATACCGATCAACTGTTTAATAATCTACCCCCTGAATAAAAACATAATCTTATGGTAGAATACTGTGAATTAGCGCCAAATCTTAAAATATCCCGCATTTTGATGGGTTTGTGGCAGATTGCAGATATGGAAAAGGGTGGGACTAAACTTGACCCTGAAGAAACAGCAAAAGCAATGAGTCCGTACGTAGATACCGGGTTTACCACGTTCGATATGGCAGATCATTACGGGTCAGCGGAGGTCATCGCTGGAACTTTCAATAAAAAACGACTTCATGGGAATACACTACAATTATTAACAAAGTGGGTCCCAAAGCCAGGGCTTATAACCCAGAAAGATGTTCAAATTGCTGTAGAGTTATCCTTAAAAAGGATGCAATTAGACACTCTGGATCTATTACAATTTCACGCATGGAACTATGCAGATCCAAATTGGCTGGATTGCCTTTTCTGGTTGCAGGAGTTAAAAGAAGAAGGCCTCATAAGGCATATCGGACTCACAAATTTTGATACGGCTCATCTACGGATTGTTGTGTCCAGCGGCATTGATATCGTGTCTAATCAGGTGTGTTATTCCCTGATTGACCAAAGGGCTAGAGACCAAATGGCAACGGTATGTGAACAATTTGGTTTAAAGATTTTAGCATACGGGGTGCTGGCAGGTGGTTTCCTCTCAGAAAAATGGATAGACCAACCTGAACCATCAATAGCTAAGCTTTCAACTTGGTCAGAAATGAAGTATAAGCGATTTATTAATGTTACAGGAGGGTGGGGAAAGTTTCAGCAATTACTTAAAACTGTGCACGAAATCGCTAAAAAACATGGTAAGTCTATAGCGAATATCGCCATTAAGTATATGTTGGAGCAACCAGCCGTAGGAGGTGTAATCATTGGTGCCCGTTTAGGTAAAAAAGAGCATATAAAAGAGAACCTGAAGGTATTTGAGTTTCAGTTAGATAAAGATGATAAAAACCTTATTCGCGAATTTCAAATGCAGCTTGATCCTGTGCCTAGTGATTGCGGGGATGAATATAGAAAGACACCGATTTTAACTGCTACTGGTGATATGACACATCATTTTGATACAGTGCCAACTCCATTTACCCCAATTGAGATGAATTCCAAACGAACCAAGGTACTCAGTGGTACGATATGGGAAGATATGGCTGGATATTCCCGGGCTGTACGTAAAGGCAATCGCATTTTTGTATCCGGAACGACAGCAACTCACGGTGAAAGAATGATCGGTGGAAATGATCCAGCAGCACAAGCCCATTTTGTGATCGATAAGATACAAGGAGCGATTGAGTCATTGGGTGGTAAACTGGAAGATGTCGTTCGCACCAGGGTCTTTATAAATAACATCAATGATTGGGAATCTGTTGCACGAGCACACGGAGAACGCTTCAAGGATATACAGCCTGCCAATACGTTGGTAGAAGCCAGATTAGTAGGAGAAGGCTACCTCGTGGAAATAGAGGCAGATGCTATAGTTGATTTGGAGAATTAATTTTTCCCTTTGTAAATAATGTTTTGGTATAGATAACAGAATAAACCAAGGCTAAAACCGGCATTTACTGTTCTGCTGAAGCAAGAGTTTCCAGTACCCGGGCCAGTCCAATACCTAACATATAAATCATCATCCTACAAACAAAAAAGCCCCCGAGAGAAGGCTCATATTGATAAAATTAAAAAATTAATTTATCATTTATTTGTATAAGTGACATTGTTAATATTTTAAGGTGTAGATATTCCCTTTCTCTGTTGGAAATTCTATATATCCATTATTTTCTTTAAACTGAACTGGGTTTCCATCTCTAAAAACTTGTGCATTTTTATCTGTACTAATTTTACAGTTTTTACCTGCTTTTGAGAGTATTTCTACTGTTTTTATGGCGTTATTTTCCCATTGCATGTCGAGTTCAAAAGCACCTCTTGTACATACTCCCTTAAATCTTCCAGCGTCCCATTCCTTAGGTAGTGCAGGTAATAATTCAATACCATCTTCATGAGACTGAACTAGCATTTCAGAAATTGCAGCAGTTACTCCCAAACTACCATCAACCTGTAGTGGGGTATAGCACTTAGCAAAAAGAGATAGGTAGCATTGCTCTTGAAGATAACTTTTATATATTGAATTTGCACGGTCACCATCTGATAACCTAGCCCAAAGTGCCATTTTCCACGCCCTTGAAAAACCTGTTCCGCCATCACCTCGTTGCTCGAGGACAGCCTTAATAGGTTCAACAAATTCTGGGGTTTTTTTCTTTGAGAGGACATTTCCTGGAAATAATCCATACATATGTGAAAAATGCCTATGTTTTTCCTCTAGTTGTCCATAGTCTTCCATCCATTCTTGTAAGGTTCCATCTTTTCCTACTTGGGAGGGCACTAAACGTTCTCTACTTTTTAGAACTTCCTGAGCATATTCTTTATCTCTACCTAGTATCTGTGTTGCCTGACCATAATATTTAAATAGATCTTTAAGTATCTGTATGTCCATGGTAGCTCCAGCAGTTATTGTAGTAAAATAGTACATCCCCGTAACCTCATCATAGAAGTATTTATATCCAGGTCCCTCAGGTGGATTTTCTGGCGAGTTTGATGGATTAGTAACCAACCATTTTCCGTTGGGATGTACTACAAGAAAATCCATAAAAAAATCAACTGAACCTTTTATAATTGGGTACACTTTTTCTAAAAATTTTAGATCTTGAGTAAACTGATAATGTTCCCATAGATGTGTTGTTAGCCAAGCACCACCAACAGTAAATGTTCCCCACGTAGGTCCATCCATTGGTGCTGCAACACGCCATATATCTGTATTTTGATGAAAAACCCATCCTTTAGCACCATAGTGTTCACTAGCAACTTCTGTGCCTTGATCAGTAAGTTCTTCAATCATTTTAAATAAAGGCTCGGTTAATTCAGATAGGTTAGATGCTTCTGCAGGCCAGTAATTCATCTCCGTATTTATGTTCGTTGTGTACTTAGAATCCCATGAAGGGTTCATATCTTTATTCCATATGCCTTGTAAGTTTGTAGGCTGTGTACCTGGTCTACTTGAAGAGATTAATATATACCTTCCAAATTGGTATGATAGGGAAGACATTTGTGGGTCTGGGTCTGTCTGAATGCTTACCATGCGTTCATCTGTAGGTAGGTAAGACGTGCTTGTAGATGGTAGGTCAAGTTCTACACGATCAAAGAGACTTTGATAGTCTTCTATCGTATTTTTTCGAATGGTAGCATAATCTTTGTTATCTAAATTTTCTAAATAATTCTGGACTTCAGCTTTCTCATTTCCACTAACATCTTTATAATTTATAAAGTTTGTAGCTGCAACAAATAAAATGGTTACAGAATTTGAGTTAGCAACCTTTATTCGAGTACCAACTCTTTCTACTGTCCCGCCGTCAGCATGTATTTGTGCACGTGCCTCGTATCTAAGTTTACCTTCTATTCCCAAATAGTCTGCAGATTTTCCCGTAAGAATTAATTCATTTTCACCTTTTCCATCCATGCGAAAATAGTCGGTTGCATAGTTAGAGTGTGCACTATTTCTTACACCCCTTAACTCTGTATCGAAGCTAATCATTCCTGGTTTACTTGCTGTGAGACGAATTGCAATGGTCTGATCTACATGAGATGATAATACTTCACGTAGGTAAGTAACCCCATTGATTGTATACTCTACTCCAGCAATTCCTTCAGAGAGATCCAACCATCTTTTGTAATTTTTTGCTTCTAAATCTTCATTAAAAAATAGATGTAGATTGGCAAGAGACTGATATTTTTGTTGTTCCACAGGATATCCCATTAGGTATCTTCCAAATATTTTGTGTGCTTCTAATGGCTTTCCTTCAAAAATAAGTTTTTGAATTTTTGGCAATTCTTTATACCCTCCTTTTACTACGGTAGAATAAGGTCCTCCTGACCAGTACGTGTCTTCGTTTAGCTGAATCTTCTCTTCTTTGATTCCACCATATACCATGGCACCTAGTCTTCCGTTTCCTACTGGAAAAGCATTTTCCCACTCTTCGGCAGGTTTTTTATGCCATAGTAACGTCGAGGGGTTAAAGGATTTATTTGAAATACTTTCTGCTACTTTACTTATAGTTGTATAATCAACAGAAACTTTTGAGTTTTTATCTTCTGAGCATGATATAAGTAATAATATTCCAGAGTAGAAAATGAGTTGTTTAATTATCTTCATTGTCTATTCCTTTATTTGACCCAGAGGCGTTTCATACAGGAAATTACACAGAAATTTTAATAGGCGATATGTAAAAAGGTGTGAGCCTGTACTTGGTATAAACAAATAAACCCCACGCTTGGTGAGGATTCTTTGATAATAATACCTATTCCACCAACCTTGCTCTTACAATAAACCTCTCTTCTGCTTCTCCAATATAATTAAAGGGATAGCTCCATACGAATTAAATACCAATTTTGACTAAAGCCACACGGTTCACGGCACTACAGGCAAGAACCAGATTTCCATCAGAGGTTGCCATCATATTGCGAATTACGCCGCCGCCGGACGGTATTTCCCAGGACTGAAAGCGCTGTGTCTCAGTATCGAAACGTACGAGCGTATTGGGCCACACCGATGATTCGCTATACCAAATCACATTACCAATTGCAGCAATGCCATATGGTTTGGACTTAGGCCCACCTGGAGAGATCCATTCCTGAACTTTCCTGGTTTCGGGGTCAAATCGACCCAGATAACCACGAGCGTAGTCCGTATACCACACCGCGTCATCCGGTGTAATAGCGATGCGTCGTGGACGTGCATCGGGATGCGGTAGTTCATATTCTGTAATCTCAGTTGTTTCTGGATTGATGCTGCCGATTCGGTTTCCACGGAAATCAACATACCATGGTACCCCTTTGGAATTAATCTGGATGCCGTATGGATATGTACCGGTTGTCGGGGTTGCTGCAATCGTCATTTCCTTAGTCTTCGGCACAAGTCTCCCCACATGGCCCGATTGGAGTGTAAACCATAAATTGCCTCGTTGATCGAGAATGGGTGTGTGAGGGCCACGGATACCTTCGGGAACATAGTACTCAGTCACATCTCCTGAATTCGGGTCTAGCATACCAACATAAGCCTTCGATACTGCCGTAAACCAAATGTTCCCCTTATTGTCTTCAACCAGACCATGAGGTCCGGAGTCAGCTATCTCTAGCGGGAACTCTTGCATGATGCCCGACGCAGGATCAACGCGTCCAAGTCGATTCGTTAACTGACCAGTCCACCATATGGAACCGTCGCTTGCCGCAAGAGGATCATGAGGTCTGGATCCTAATGTTGGAGCGAGCCACTCAATGATTGTTACGCTGACTGGTCCGGGGATAAGAGTAGGACCGGTATTCGGTTTTGTTGGAAAGTGGGTAGCCAGATATCTGCCGATAACGTCGGCTTTAACACGAGGCATAACCATCATTGAGCTAATCAGGTCTTTCCAATCCTCGTTAGTACCTCCTGCCCACCTCGAAATATAATTAAGTCTATGGCATGTGATGCAAGCCGCTTCAATCAACTCCTTGGCTTCCCCATCAGGTAAATGAATCGGTGTGGAACGCCGCTGAGCTTGCGTCGTTGTCGATACAATACCTACGCTGATGCAAACTGCCGCGATTAGAACCACAAGTATTCGTTGTTTCATGCAGAAATTTACACAATAAATTCCCATAAACAAAAAAGCCTCATCTTTCGACAGGGCTCTTGCGGTTCAGAATTGCTACGTTTCGACTACGTTATTCTGTAAATGCAGATATTGTTTATCATCATTCTGCAGAAATCTTTTCAATTGCAGTAATGGTGAACTTCGTCTCTTTACCCTCGATTTCAAGCGTAAAATATTCATCAATCTTTTTCCCAACTATGGCTCGGCCAAAAGGTGAATGGTAGGTTACAATCATGGGATAAAGATCCAAATCAAATTCGATGGGACCTAATAGGTAATAGTCTTC
>Ga0208055_1000006_pt1 | contig 69818 bp, 61 predicted proteins | sample DeeseametaMP2159_FD_184174 | JGI IMG/M metagenome (GOLD analysis project Ga0208055, IMG submission 184174) | Marine microbial communities from the Deep Pacific Ocean - MP2159 (SPAdes) | ecosystem: Environmental > Aquatic > Marine > Oceanic | place: Southwest of Acapulco, Mexico, North Pacific...
TTGAGATGGCATCGTCAAAATCTTTTGCATCTACAGGATCGATGGTGAAAGATGTCCATTTTCGTAAGTCCCGCCGGTTTTGAATTTCTAAGTTGATGGACTTTTGACTGAAATTTTTCACTTCATTCATCACTTTTTGTGGAAATTCCTGAAGATAATCATATTTATTCAGAATCATTTTCATGTCGTTAACCGGGTCTTCCGCATTCCCAATAACGGTTTCCAATTCTGCAATAATGGGTTCTACCGGACTTCCCCAATCTTTGACCCGTGCTTTCACAATCTGCCCTTCACCCAAATCCTTTTTGGCTTTGATGAGACGAATGCCTCGGCCCGGATTCACAGGCGAAATGGACATAAATAATTTGCCTGCATATTTATAGGTGACACCGATAAAGGAGTTTGAGCCACGCTCCAATACTTTTTGGATCCGACCTTTCAATCCCTGAGGACTTGGACGTCCTTGCAATTTTACACGGACATGATCACCATGAATGGCATCGGCCATGGAACGGCGATCGATGAAAATATCTTCTGAGTCGTCATCGGTGATGACAAAGCCAAATCCCTTTTGGGTCACGGTAAGACGACCTTCAAATTGATTCCGCTCTCGAGGTAGGGTATATCGATTCCCTTTTATCCGAGCAATCTCTCCAGACTTGACCAATTCATTGAGTAAAATTTTAACCGCACCGATCTCGTGCTGTTTCACTTTCATCCGATGAATAATGTCTTTTTGTCGGAAAAGTTTTTCAGGTAATTTGTTAAATATGTTAAGTAGTTTTTTTCGCATTATTTATTTCTCACGAAATCCACAAAAGTCGCGAAATTATTAAATTTGAATGGAAGTTTATATTGTTCGGTGACTGTCATTTTTATTTACTTTATAAGTTTGAACTGAATTTTAAATGAATTTTTGCGTCTGACAAGGTGCCGGAAAACCCCGCTGCAATATTTATCATAATTTTTCCGTTATATTGACGGAAACCCAGGCCATATCCGGGCTGGATATTAAGACCATCAGCGAATGGAATATCTGTAAATAAAAATAATTGTGACCGATCCATATCTCCCATAATCCATTCGGAAGATTGTACAATCACCCAATCTGCATTGAATTGGTTTTCATGGTACCCTCGCAACGAACCGGTACCCCCAAATTTGACCTGTTTTGAATAGGGCAATTGTCGTCCGTCAACCCAATTGCCATGGGCCCACACAGAAAAATACAGGGTGGATTCTTTCCAGGTTTTATATTGTCCGAATTCCATCTCTAATTCCCCTGATTTTTCTATACCTTCACCATCGGAATATCTGCCTAAATTAATCATACTTTCCCAGTGATTTCCATCAGAGGGAAGCCAGCGATTATTTCGACGGTCAGCCGAGAATCCCATCATGATTGATTCTGTCTTATAAGATTCATCCAATATTAAATCGAGGATGGATTCCTTTTTACCCCCAAACATCCAAATGCCCATTGGCCACAACCCCGTAATGGCTCCCATAGAAGATTCGGAAACATAAGTTTTTTCCACAAAATCCTGGTCAAATCCGATTCGAGCTCCCAAAGGAAGGCTGAATAAAAAAGGCGTTTCATACGCAAAATTCATGTATCGAGATTTCGATGTGGGCTGTCGCCATTCTACATCCATAGATGTACCCTGTTTCCGAGAATTTTCTAAATGAATGTTGAATTCGCCTGTTGTGATCCATTTTCCGTCATTCCCCTTGCTGGCGCCAATGATGCCACTGATTTCACTTTTAAATTGGGGATGGAAATCCACCACGGCCGCAATTTGTTTTTCTCCAAATCGGGCAAATGAAACAAGCGTTTGATCATTAATAAAGGGATATGCGCTTCGAATGGACTCTAACTGACTCATAACCTGATTTTGATCTGTTTGTCCCAATAATGGGTGAAATAAGCGGCGCAACACCCTTATCTTAATGGATCCATCCCCCCGAAAAGCAACGGAATCTATAGTTGCCGGTTTTGAAATAAAATCATAGCCCATTGATTCGTTTAATCGATAATAGCTTTTCCACTCCCCTTTTGCTTCTAGATTAGCATAAAGTGTCGAGTCAATCCTTTGGCCAAAGGTGATAGACAACATCGTGAATATTGCGATTATTCTAAAAATGGGCACGGACTTCTCCCTGGAGTTTGATAAACCCGTCATATCGTTCATCATCTATGTAAAACAATGTGGCATTGACTGAAAGTGATTTCCCTAAAAACATAGATGCCATGATGTTCGCCCGTATGGTTTGGTTATTGGCAATCCCCTTCAATGCTTCCGGTGGCATGGATTCAAATCCATTGGCCAAATAATATTCCATATTTCCTTCGATTCGGCCGTCCTTCCCAATGAATTGGGTCCAATGTGTTTTGATTCCATTGGCATCTACTGTTTTTGATTCGGATGAACCGAGTTCAATTATATCAGTATAATAAATAGCTTTTATTTCCCATTGAAATTGATTGGTGCTTCTCCCCTTCATTCCTAATTCTGAATAAAATCCATTTATATAGCGGGAGGTAATGCGATCATTTTCAGATTCAACCCTGGTTTTATGATAATTGCCATCAAATATTATATGGTTCTTTTGTTGAAGACCAATCTGAGATTTGATGCCATATTCAATCCGATCTCTGGTTTCCCATCCCCGTGCATCTAAGCCATTAAAATTCATTGTAAACTGATTCCAAATCCGGTGACGATCCTGACTACCTCTTTTCCTATAAATAAATTCGTTTCTTGTGTTTAGGCGCGATTGCTGCACATCGTTGTTAAGTTGATAATTACCCAATGAAAATGCGGGACCATGATAATCCATCCGGTTAAGGAATCTATATTTCCAGTTTTTAAGACGATTAAATTTCCATTTTGAGAAATCGATAGAAAAGCGCATTAATCCATCCAATTGCGAACCATGTTTACGATCCCCGGTAAAAACCGTATGGGCTACGTATGCACCGTTGGGGTCGGATATATATTCATTCAACTGGGTATCGTAACGATAATGGCCGAGGCCCATACCAATAAAATCATAAACAATGGCCCGAGTTTCACGCATGGATGTCTGAAAGTTTAAAACCAAATCCAACTGAAATGGACTTTTTCGATCCCTATAATTCAAGGCCGCCCGCATGGAATTAAAATTGTTTTGTTTTTCACCCTCGCCATTCTCTTGAATTCTCTGACGGTACAGCCATTTCTGCCGCCACCCCGATTTCTGGCGGGACTTATAATCCACCTGAAGGATTTTACCTTTTTTGGTGGTCTCCATTTTATTCGGATCGCTGAATGAAGCCAATTTGTCCTCACGTTGGCCGACGCCTAAAGAAAAAGAACGATTATTTCGAGCGAAATCCAACCCGACTAGTATATCATCAAAACGATAAGATTTTTCCCGAATTTCGTGAGCCACAGTAATAAAGGGTTTTAGGGATCCATTAAGTAACCGAACTTGGCCATCCAATTGTTGAAAGGCAGTTTCTGATTGAACTTTATTCCATCTCACCTGTGCGCTGTTAATCAATTTACCGTGATAGTTTAAATCAAATTCAGATCGGTCTTTTTTTCGATCTCCATGGACTAACCGAGATAAAACGACTCTAGTTTTCAGACCATCGCCAATTTCAAGTTCTGTTCGCAGGGATGACATGGATTCTCCACTCTCTTCCTCCAAATTCGTCACATCCCATGATTCATTAAAATTGACACTTTTGTCTCGGCTTAAGGATTGATAATCAGATGAATTCTGCCAGTACCCCAATCCAAACCCCAATTGCATTTTACCGATAGATATTGCCTTTTGGTCCAATTCTATTCTAAATGCATTTCCCTTATTTCGGGATTCCGACCGATTGGAAAACAGGTTATTCTGTTTGATTGAGAAAGCACCTTCTGTAGATAGAGACATACCCTTGCTTAATGATATGTTAGAATCAAACTGAAGTAATTGGTGACTAACCGGCGCCTTCAGTGACCGTCCTGGAGAATAGCGCTGGCGGTTATCAATTTCGTCTGTGAAAACAAATTCATAATATATTCGGTTTTTATCAGAAATTTTTCGAACATACTCTCCGGTGGGGTCCGGACTGAAGGTTACAGTGTAACGAACTTCATCTGTAAGAATTGGTGTATTAAAAGGACCGAAGATGAATAAAAATCTTTCAATTCTAAAAACATAATCACCGAGAGAATCCTGTACTACACCTGATTGATAGACAACATCCTTTCCCTCAAAAGCAGTTTTCTGATCCGATGTTAAAAATGAAACGGATGTATTATCCCGTTCGTCAATATACGAAATGCTGTATTGTCCCTTCTCTCCGATGGCTCCTTCAAGCCCCGACTCCACATAATTGGTTTTATAGGTCGATTCAGAATACTGGTATTCAATATCGATATCTGAATCGAAATAGATCAAATGTTTCGGCGTAAAGGTCAATTCACCGGATGCATAATCTATGGTGTAATCCCGATCTTCACCTCTTGACAATTTTTCTCCATTCAGCCAAACCGATTCGGAACCGGCAGAAATAATCACATTTCTTTGACCCTCTTTCGAAATTAAAAAATATGGCCCTTGTCTGCCATCGTCGCCCTTCATTTCTAATCGGTTATATTTACCTTTCGATTGGCCAATCACGGTTCGTATTTTCACATTATTACGATTAATGCTATTCTTTATTCCTACTATATTTCTATTGTTATTATTATACTTACCAGATTTATTATTCACCATTATATCACCGGCGGTCAGTTCACCGGAAGGATAGGATACATTTAAATAAACTTTGTCTAATTCATCCAAAGCAGCGGTGATTCCTTCCGGTTGAATGGGTATGGATTCATCAGTCACCGTGCCGAAAACGCGAATGTTTTCACTGAGTTTTCCAGCAAGCTGAAACCGCAATCCGCCGCTTAATCCACCTGCTCCTTGAGAACTCATTTCTATTCCACGGAAAAAAGTACCGGATGCATTGATAGGGTAGGAAATTGATTGGTTGGGAGATCGATTAATTAGTTTGTTAATTGATTCCTTCTGTTTGACCGAGTCTTTTTTAACCACGATTAAGCTATCCAAAATGGGTAAAGTATCGATAATAGGGCCGATCTTTTGAGGCATATCAATTTGGGTGGAATCCTGAGAAAACAGGATAACCGGTAAACCAAAAAAGATGAAATACTTATTGAGGCACATTTATATCAAAAATGATCAATTCTTTATCAGTCAAAACATTCAGAAAACGCTCATCCATAATGGCATCCATTATCGGCTTGTTTATATCTAGAGTAAATGGCGTTTCACCAATAAATTGTATATCCCCTCTTTCGTTGAGAATGATCCATGATTTATGAAAGGGTAAAATCAGGAAAGGCTCTTCGATAGTAACTTTGAATCGTCTTTCTAATTTCCCCGACCGTGAAAAAAGGTGGACTTCATTTATACAATTATATAAAAGTGCAAATTGATCTTTCAGTCCAAAACGCATCGATGCCATACAATCTTCTGCGGTGGGAAAAGTATTGAGATCTAAAAAAGTATTAAGCTGGGATGCATTAGAATTTGATCGATAAATCTTATGGGTTTCAGGAGAATAGAAATACAGCCAGCCTCGGCTATCTATTCCCATTGAAGTGGGGAATAAACCGCCATCATCTTCAGCAATTGGTATAGATTGAATAAAATTTAATTGAGCATCAAATCGACTGATCCTGTTTTCAGTTCGGTCGAGCACAAATACGTCCAGTTGATGTGAAACCATATCCACTGGGTCGAACAAACCAGATTCACCCACCCCAAAGCCGCCTTTTATCAATAATGTATCTGAAGCCCAACTGCCAATACGGCGGTTTTGGGTATCAAGAAATATTAGCCCATTGGGAATTTTGACAAGACGGTACGGATGAAACTCAGGACCGATTACATTTCGTGTGAGGTCAATGCGGCCAACCTCTATAGCCGCCTGGGGAAATGCAACCCCACAAAGCAGTAAAAAAGAAAAGAAAAAAATATGTCTATTTTTCAGATGGTTCTTCCTGTGGCGCACTCACTGGGTGTGTTAAGAACCATGATCCAATTGCAATCATGCCCAGAGAGATTATTTGAGAACCGCTTAATCCAAATAAGTATCGGGTATTCACCCGCAAGAACTCGATGAAAAACCGTTCGGAACCGGCAAAAATCAAATAAGTGAAGAATAAACTCCCTGCCACGGTAACTGATTTTCGTTTTTTATATAAAAAGTAAAAGATCCCAAACCCTAGTATCGTTTCATAGATTTGAGTGGGATGAACCGTCAAAACACCGGGATCAAATCCTTCTAAATTAATCCAGGGGTAATAGGTTTGAAATATTCGATAGGTGGAAGGCGGCAATCCATCTGGAAAGGAAATTCCCCAAGGTAAATGTGTCGGTTTTCCATAATCATCTCCCACCAACAAACATCCAATTCGACCAATGGCATAACCTAAAATCAGCAAGGGTGCCACGAGATCAGCAAATTTGAACCATTGCAATTTATTTTTCTTTAACACATAGGTCACCGCCAATGTACCCCCAATAAGGCCACCGAGGAATACCAATCCGGCTCCGCTGAAAATCATTCCCATTGGATCAGCCTTCACCCGATCAAAATTCTCTATTAAATAATAAATTTTAGAACCAAGGATTCCCCCCAATGCTGCCGCAAATACAATATCAGCAGCTAACTTATGATCATATCCCAATTCTTTTAAATCTTTATTCAGAAAATAATAACAAAAATAGAATGCCATCATAAGCATAAACCCATACGAATTGATCACCGGATGAATTTCCAATCCCAAAATACTAATTTCACCAAAATCAAAAATAATTGGCCACATTTATAGTTGTCCTCCACAATTTGCACAAAATTTATGTTCAGCCTGTACTGGTGACCCGCACTGAGGACAATAATTCCCCTGGGTAATTTCAGATTTATTTATAGTTTTGTCCTTCAATTCAGATTTTTGCTGGACACGAAACATAAAACCCACTGCAACACTGACGATTCCCAGAACAACTAATGGCTGCCAAAGGGGGAGTTTATGTCGAACCGGTGGTTCACCGACTATAGGCTGCTTTGGTTGGGCGGGTCCAATATTACCCTCTGATAACATTTCCTGCAATTTATTAATCGAAATTTCTCCACTCGGATTTTGATAGGTAAATGTAATCGATTTCCGTTTATTGGCACGATAATCATGAATATGAATTCTTCTAAAGTTTAATCCATGCTGATCCTGAAAAGTTTCAGCATCTTTTTCAGAAAAAGAAAAATTTTCTGCCACCAGAGGTTCCTGAATAACAATGTGGACATCGTCAATATGTTGGTTTACTTCAAGGTGATAAACACCCGATCGATCTGATCCTTCTTTATGAATAGGATAAAAGACAAATATCCTAAATTTGGATTCAAGCACATTTACTTGAATAAATGAGCGATTATTTGTTTTCAGGATAGAAAGAGTTTTTACCTCTGATTCCGTTTCAGCAGACCCGCTTACAAAAAAGACACTATCTGTACTGGCAGGAATACCCATTTCAAGATTTAATGGTAAACTTCCGTTTTTCACCTCTCCATTAATCTCAACCATAATTCCATCAAAATAATATTCAGAATAAACCACAGCATCAAACAAATTAAATGGTGATGATTGTGCTACAATCACCTTTAAGAAAAGTAGGGCGAGTATTGATTTTTTCATTTTGATTTATTTCCCCCAAAAATTGACGAAGAAATTACTGATTTTCATCAAGAAGAAGTGGTGAATTTTACTAATACAAATAAATCATAAATCGTATGGGTATAGGCTGCCACTCCAAAACCACGGAGCACATAGATACCGCCTAATACGATTCCGGCTATCAACCGAACAATAAATATATACACTGATGGCGGCTCACCAAACGCACCCACAAAATGGAATCCTGAGAATAGCATGGCGGCTAAAATCAATGCGCCTACTTTTTTCCCCACCTCACCCCATTGAAAAATAAATTCAAGCACCGCCGCCAACCCCATAATCAGAATTACTCGAAAAATGAACTCCTCATAGATTCCAGCACCAATTGCCAATACAACCTGCTGAACTAAACGTCCATCTTTTCCATTCATGAGAAGGATTGGAAACCAAATCATTACAATGGTCAGAATGATGGCCCATCCAATGCTTTCAAACAACATGGTTAATAAATATTCACCGCGAATGGCTGTGGACATTAATTTTTTCTTCTGTCGTAAAAAAGCAACCATAAAGCCAATCAAAAATGAACCGCTAAACCCGTATGTCCCAAAGACCCCAAATATTTCCATCATTTGACGCATTATGACATCGGCCCCATTTCTCAATAAGGGCAGATCACTGGCAGAAATTGAAAAAATACCAATTTCGTAAATTAGAAATAATGGCAATGTAAAAATAAAGCTATAAAGGGGGGTGTGGGTTTCTTTCCAGTAATTTGAATGATTCATTAATGATAATGCGTTTGGGTGTTCATGAATTCTTTAACAAATGAACATATTTCACATCTCTCAATCCGAGTCGATTTGGAGAATAGCCAATAGTGCTTCCTGGGGGATTTCTACTTTTCCAATAGATTTCATACGTTTTTTACCCTCCTTTTGTTTTTTCCACAATTTTTGTTTTCGGGTAATATCACCACCATAACATTTTGCTGTTACATTTTTCTTTATTGCTTTTACGGTGGAGCGCGAAATGATTTTATGACCCAGTGCAGCTTGAATCGGAACATCAAACATTTGTCTGGGAATCAATTCTTTTAATTTAGAGCATAAAGCAACACCGCGATCGTATATATCATCCGAATGAGTAATCATCGATAAAGCATCTACAACTTCATTATTAATTAAAATATCCAACTTTTTTAAATCCCCGGACACATAATCAGAAATGTGATAATCTAAAGAAGCATAGCCCCTTGTTATTGATTTTAGTTTATCATAAAAGTCAAAAATAATTTCTCCCAATGGAAGATTGTAATGAAGCTGGGCCTTATCTGCTGTGATATAATTTGTATTTTTATATATCCCTCGCTTCTTCTGGCACAGGGTCATAATGCCGCCGATATATTCTTTTGGGGTTATAATCTCCGCCGATACATGGGGCTCCAGAATAGCCTGAATATCTCCTGTAGATGGCATCTTTGCCGGCGTATCCACTTCAACAATGGACCCATCTTTCAGTTCCACTTTATATTGCACATTGGGAGACGTGGTTACCAGAGCAATATCGAATTCCCGTTCCAGTCTTTCCTGAATAATTTCCATATGAAGCAGGCCCAAAAACCCGCAGCGAAATCCAAACCCCAAGGCTTCGCTGGTTTCCGGTTCATAGACCAATGATGCATCATTCAATTTTAATTTATCTAGGGCAGTCCGTAACTGATCATAATCATCCGCATCTGAAGGGTATAACCCCGAAAATACCATGGGCTTTATTTCTTTGTATCCTGGTAATGCCTCCATGGCGGGATTCACTTTCGTCGTAATCGTATCCCCTGGCAAGATATGTGAGACGTTCCGAATGCTACCTAAAAGATATCCCACATCGCCGGCGCGCAATTCCTTCGCAGGAACCTGTTTCAGGACAAAATGACCTACTTCAGTAACGTCATATTGACGATCATGGGCAAAAAATTTAGCCGTGTCCCCCGGCTTTATCACGCCGTCAAACACACGTAGGTAAGGAATTGCCCCTTTATAATTATCATACATTGAATCAAATATCATGGCTCTAAGAGGTCTATCCGATCGACATTCCGGTGGCGGGATTCTATCCAGAATGGCATCAAACACATCCTGAATGCCAACGCCACTTTTTGCACTTGCAGAAATAATTTCACTTTCCTCACATCCAATTAACTCCATGATTTGATGGGTTACTTCTTCCGGTCGCGCACTATCCAAATCGACTTTGTTAATGATGGGAATAATGGTCAAATCATTTTCAATCGCTAAATAACTATTACTCACTGTTTGGGCCTCCACACCCTGCACAGCATCCACCAATAATAAAGCACCCTCACATGCAGCTAACGATCGTGATACTTCGTAGGTGAAATCCACATGACCGGGTGTATCGATTAAATTGAAAATGTAATGTTGGCCATCGCTGTGAGTGTACTTCATCTGGATAGGATGGCTTTTAATCGTGATTCCCCTCTCCCGTTCCAAATCCATACTATCTAAGACTTGGGCCTTCATGTCCTTCTTTGCAATGGTGTGGGTTTCTTCTAACAAGCGATCGGCCAAAGTAGATTTACCATGGTCGATATGAGCAATGATACAAAAGTTACGTATATGGACCGTTGACATGGGGCGAAAATTACCTTACTCACCCTTCAAACAACGATTCAAAAATCAAGTAATTTTAATTCATCCTTTGTAATTTTTAAAACATAAAACAAAAGAATTATTTGGGATACATATGAAAAATATATTACTATTACTAATTTTGGGGCTGTTGGCCTGTGAAGAAAAAGAAGAGGAAGATTTGAGTCCATTTGTGGGCACGTGGGTTGTGACCGAGATGGGTATTTACGAAATATCCGACTGTAAAGGTGATATTGATGATACGGAATGGCGAGGCTTAAAAGGAAAAGGGCTAACCATAACCCTGGAGCTTAAAAAAGATGGAACCGGGATTGAGACCATTACTGGGCCAGATGCGAAAGTAACATCCTTTACATGGTATGATGCAGGTGGAACCATTTGCATACTAGATAATTGCAACATCTATGAAATGACAAAAAGCCAATTATCATTTCATATTAATAAAGTTAAAGACCCATTTTGTATCGATGAGAACTATGCTGTAACAGGTCATACTTCAAAACGGGATTGTGAAAATGCCAGTACTGGTAACGAGTGGTTCCCAAAAGAATGCCATAAAATAAAATATAAAAAACAGATTTAATTGGCACCCAAATTATCTATAAATATCGCGGAATTCATGGCTAATTTTTTACCAAGGAAGCCATAAAATTTAATAGGAGACCTTTTATCATGAAACGAAGCATACTACTCATTACACTTCTGGCCTTCATGGCATGTGAAGATAAAAAAGACGAAATCAGCCCATTAATCGGTACGTGGGGAATTTCAAACCTTGGGGAATATGCAAACGCAAACTGTTCTGGTGCTTTAGATTATTCCGGCTGGGCATTTGTCCAGGCATTTGGGTTTAAGATAAACATCGTAATTAAGGAAGATGGAACAGGGACAATGACGGTAACCATCGGGAACGAAAAAGAAGAAGCACCCCTAACCTGGGATGATAGCAAGAGTCAAATTTGTGTTATGGGTGATTGCCTGACCTATAAGTTGGATGGTGATTCATTTACCATCGATCAATCTCAAGAAGCTTATTGCGAAGATGACGATGGTGATGAAACCAATCATGACTCCCAATCAACTTGTGAAGCTGACGGGAATACATGGGAAGAAGCTACCTGTTCAATTATGACCTTCACAAAAAAATAGAATCAAAAAAAGCCCCTGCATGCAGGGGCTTTTTATATTATATATAATCGCCGTTTATGCCTGGCCGTTGAATTTAACGGATACCAGTTTCGAGACACCCTTCTGTTCCATAGTAACCCCATATAAATAATCTGCTACTTCCATGGTGAGTTTATTGTGAGTGACTACAATGAACTGTGTTTTGTCTGCAAATTGATTCAGGACACGTTTAAATTTTTGAATATTCACATCATCCAGAGGTGCATCCACTTCATCTAAAATGCAATAAGGGCTTGGTTTATATTGATAAATAGCAAATAACAATGCGATGGCCGTTAGTGATTTTTCACCTGCGGAGAGCATTCTCAAACTTTGATTTTTTTTACCCGGCGGCTGGGCGTGAATCGCAATATCTGCTTCTAATGGATCCGGGTCGCCCACCAATGATAACGATGCCGAACCACCCTCAAAAAATAATTGAAATAAATTGGAGAAATTGAGTTTAATCTGATCGAAGGTTTTCTGAAACTTTTTCCGAGCGACCTGATCAATTTTCTGAATGGTTTCCCGCAAATTTTTCTCAGAAACAATGAGGTCATCCCCCTGCTCCATGAGGGTATGAAGACGGGCTTTCTCATCTTCATACTCCTGCTGGACAGCCATATTAATGGGGCCAATACTTTCAATACTTCGCTGAATCGAATCAATACGCAAAGCTAAATCATCCGCTTCTTCGTTCACAATTAAATCTGTCGGAACTTCTATTTCATATCTGTCTCGTATCCGTTCCTGTATTATATTGATTCGTTGCTTCATCTCTACGATCTTTAATTCATTAGTCTTTAATTCTTCTAAAAGTGCTTCCTTAGATTGTTGTTCCGATCGAATCATATCTTGAATTTTTTCCATGGATTGATATGTGTCGTTCAACGTGCTCTGTTTCAAGTCTGTTATGGATTTTTCTTTAACCAATTTTCCTGTAATAGACTTTAGATCGCTTTCGCCTTCGGTTATTTGTTTTGATAAGGATTCGCGTTTATCTCCAAGCGCTTTTACTTCCTGATTAATCGTTGTAGAACGGTTTCCCAATTCTTGTATTGTTTCTTCCGAAACGCGTTTTTGGAAATTTAAATTATCCCGCTTATTATCAAAATTGAGTAGTGTAATCCGCAATTCCTGAACTTCATGCTGGAAGGCATCCCGCTCACCTTGAACTTTTACTAAAGCATCTGATGTTTGCTGAGCAATCAATTTAAAATTTTCAATGACCGCATTTCCCTTTTCTAACCCTGGTTCAAGTTGTTGAATGGATACCTGAAGGCCTTCAATCGTTTGAACCGTATCTTTAACCTCCCCATGAAGATCTTTTAAAATTTCTAATGCTTGAGACTGACTATAGTGATTTCGAATTAGAGATGATTCAACACCATTCAAATCATGAGTTAAATTTTCCAGCTCCTCTCCCAGGGATCTTGATTGGGAAGATTGGACTTTAATATTTTTTTCAAGTTCTGCAAGTTCTTGTTCTTGTCTGTTAATTATGACGCCAATTTTTTCTATTGACCTTTGGATAGATTCGATTTTTTTCTGGCGACCGATTAAACTGCCATCACCTTTTTTACCATGATATTTCAAAACAAAGTTTTTCCCGGAATAGGCACCATTCAAATCCACCATATTCCATCCGTCTAAATCAGGGTTTTTTATGGCTTCATTCAGATCGTCAACAACCAAAAGATTCCCTAAAAGCACATTGGCAAGATCTTTTACTTTTTGATCTGCACCACATAATTCCGCGCCACTTCCGATAATGTTCTTTCCACTGGGCACTTTGGTTTGCATTGAAGAAAGTTTGTTTAATTCTTTTAAGGGTAAAATGGACAGATTTCCAATTTTATGAGATTGGGCTAATTCAACAATGTTTACGGCAGCATTCCGATCCTCCGCCACCAGACATTTGGTCCAATCTCCTAAAGCACTTTGAAATGCGACATCATATTTTTCCTCTATCTGGAACAGTTCGCCAACCGTCCCAATAATGCCAGGGTAATCGTTTGGTGATTTTAAAATGGTTCGGACTCCTTCCGGATATCCATCTTTTTGTTCAACCAATTCCTGGTAAAAATATGCTTGAGATTCCAAGGATTCCAGTTTGGATTTTCCACGGTGAATTTCAATGGATAGTGCGGATTCTTTTTCTTGTTCAGTTCTCAATACTTCTCGCACTTGATTTATTGTTGCATGGATTTTTTCTGTGGACTTTTTCAGAACCGTTTTTTTCTTATCTAAATCTTTTTGTTCTTTGCTCTGATCCTTTTGGCTGATTTCAATTTTTGTAATTTTTTCATTCAACTGGGTAATGGTATTATTTTTCTCTTTGACGAGTGATAAAGTGCGATCTAATAATGAATGATCATCCGCCATTTTTCGCTGAGCCTCCCATTTATCAGTTTGAGCTTTTTCTAACAAATCCTGGGCTTTTTTGTACCGGCTATTCACCACTTCAAATTCCGATTTTTTTGATTTGTATTTTTTTAACTGTTCATCAACCTGGGGATCTAAAACAGACAATTCGCCATTAAAGTGTTTTATCTGTCCCTTGAGGTGAACTTTTTTCTGGGCATTGCTTTCACCCTCTCGTTTCAATCTTTGTATGGTCGCTTCTGTTGCCTTGTCCTGTTCGGACCAAACCAATACATTATGACGGAAAGATTCCCTTTCTTCCTCCATTTTACGCAATGCAGATTGCAGAGAATTCAATTCAGTTTGCTGCTCGCTATAAATACTTTTTAGATGGATTAATTCCTTTTCATGTTGGGAAGTATCTGTTGCTTTTTCATTCTTAAGGTGAGTGAATTCTAATACACATTTACGCAATGGACTGATGTCTGATTCATAATCATGAACGCGAATAAAGGCTAACGCAACCTCTTTTTCTTTCAGTTCATCTGATAATTTTTCATGACGTTTGAACCGTTTTAATTGCAGGTTAAGCCCATTTACTTTTTGTTCAACTTCCTGGGCAATATCATCTACCCGATCCAAATCCTGCCGGACAGCATCAAATTTTCTTAAAGTCGATCGGCGCTGCTGTTTATACTTATTTATGCCTGCCGCTTCTTCAAACATGCGTTTACGGTCATCATCTGTTTCAGAAAGAATTTGTTCAATCATTTTTAATTCAATAACGGAATAGGCATCAGCGCCCATACCTGTATCAATAAATAAATCATGGATATCTTTTAATCGGCACGGGGTGCGATTTAGAAAATATTCTGAATCTCCATTTCGATATATACGACGGCCAATTTCTATATCATTATATTCTACCGGAAGTTTCCCGCGATTATTATGAACCGTAAGAGATGCTTCACAAACGGAGAGCGGTTTTATCCCATCTGCGCCATTAAATATCACATCACCCATTCTGCTGGAGCGTAGTACAGAATATTTTTGTTCGCCCAGAACCCAGCGTATCGCATCCACGATATTAGTTTTACCACAACCATTTGGGCCAACGATGACGGTAACACCTTCGCCAAATTTGAGTTTCTCTTTTTTGGCGAAAGATTTAAAGCCATGAATATTAAGTTCTGATATATACATTTCCGAGGATAAAGAGGTGTAGGAATCTAATGATTTTCTAAAGGGAAAACTATAGGGATCATATGAAAAAGGTCATCCCGGTGGCCACGCCATTTTGCGACCACCCAAAATATGCATATGGATATGAAACACAGTTTGGCCTCCATCAGAATTTGTATTAAAAATGGTTCTGAAACCGGATTCATCAATCCCTTCATCCTTCGCTATTTTTTTTGCAGTCAGTAATAATTCACCGGCCAAATTTTGCTCTGGTTCACCCAATTCATTTATAGAACGAATATGTTTTCTGGGTATCAATAATATATGGGTTGGTGCTTTTGGATCGATATCCCGAAAGGCGAAAACAGATTCGTTTTCATACACAATATCGCAAGGAATCTCACCTGCGATCATTTTGCAAAATAAACAATCATTCATCCTTCATCACCTATAAGTTGATTCAAATTAGAGATTCCCACTATTGCAGCAGTCTCACTTCGCAGTCTCCTCGGCCCTAAAGATATAAATTCAACGTGTGCTTGTTTCATTTGTTCAATTTCATTTTCAGAGAAATCACCTTCAGGGCCAATCAACATACATACTTTTATTCGCGCTTTTCCCAAAGCATTCGCCAAAGTTTTCTTTCCTGAAAAGCGACAAACTATTTTATAGCAACCCCTAAAATTATCAAGCCAATGGGTCATGTTAATGAGATCACGAACCTGAGGAAAATAACTCCGCCCCGATTGTTTGGCTGCGGTAATTACTATTCGATTCGCGCGATCCATATTCAGCTTTTTTTTCACGCATCGATCTAACAAAAGAGGCTGAATTGACTTCACACCTAGTTCGGTTGCTTTTTCCAGCACAAAGTCCATCCGGTTACCTTTAATTAATCCAATGGCCAAATGAATCTCATAATCAGATTCACCATAGCTTGGGTGAGCCTGCTTAATAATGCCAGAAACGGATTTGGGGTTTATACCTGAAACGGTGCCTTCATAAGCGGTTCCTAATCCATCCAAGAGCCATAAGCTATCCCCTTTTTTTTCCCGTAGTGATTTGAGAAAATGTTGAGATTCTTCTTCAGAAAGGGTGAATTGATTATGGTCTAAATTATCTGGATGGATGTGGAAAAAGTGTTCTTCCATTAGCGTCGGTTATTACCGAATGTAAAGGTAATATTGACAACAGTACCATTATAATTAGTACGTCCATCTACTTCTTTGCCCATGGGAAGGTACTCATAACCAATGGATGGTGAAATGGTGCTGCCACCCATTTGAAGGAATGCAACACCAAATGCTACTTGGATGCCATAGGTCATAATCGTACCTGCTTTCCCCCAACGATTAGAAAATTTTCTAGTATCTTCATCGCCGTCCACTGCCAAAATAGGGCCGAGTTTCATTTCCACGAATGGTGAAAAGTTATTGGCAATTTTACCTTCGAAGGGTAACCATCTTACCGTACCGAATAGGGGTACCATAAATAGGGCCTTGTCACCCACATTGAGCGCTTGCCCCGTAAATCGATTATATCCCGGAAGTTCTGAATCATTTTTTATGTCGTAAAACCTCGTTTCGAATCCGGTTATTATATTTGATTTAATTTGCCATTGCCCTGAGAATATAATACCATATCCTCGCGTGCCTAACATGGGACCAATCCCTTTTTTCATTTGAGCTTGTCCGATCGAAATCATCATTCCAATGATTATAAAAATAATTATTTTTTTCATATTCTTACCCGCTATTTATTCCTGATACGATTTAGCTCGTCCCAAGTTTTCTGAGACGAAGCAATCCGATTAACGATGCCATCACCTAACACCGATGTATTAAAAATTTCATCTACATCTTCTATAGATACCCTTGTATACCAAATCCCCTGTGGATAGATCACGACAGCAGCCCCCATTTCACAGGCATCCAAACATCCGCTCTTATTGGCGCGAACCTTTCCTTTCAATCCATGTTCATTTATCAACTGTACAAATCGCAGACGAATTTCCTGCCCACCCTTTCGGGCACAGTCTCCTTTTGAGCTTTCAGGAATCCGTTCATTGATACAGACAAATATATGCTTACTGTATTTCATTCCGGCAACAGGATGACTTTACCAATTTGTTCACTCTTTTCCAAATATTCATGGGCGTGTTTGATATCTCTCAAAGCAAATACTTTATCCACAATTGGTTTAATTGTGCCTTTAGTAACAAGGGATAAACAATCGTCAAAAGCAGCCACATCACCCATGGTTGAGCCTAGTATTGTCTGCTGTTTAAAAAATAAATGGCGAATATCTATTCCAACTTTTGGACCAGTGGTTGCACCGCAAGTCACAATGCGGCCACCCTTTGCAAGCAATCGCATACTGGTCTCCCATGTGGCTTTTCCTACATGCTCAAACACCACATCTGCACCACGTCCATCCGTGAAAGCTTTGACAGATTTTACAATATTGTCCCCGTAATGGTCCAATACCAAATCAGCGCCTAATGTTGAGGCATGGGACCGCTTTTGTTCGCTCCCTCCCGTCGCAATGACTTGACAGCCTTTTGCTTTTGCAATCTGGATGGCCATGGTTCCCACGCCGGAACCGGCACCCCAAACTAAAACAGTTTCACCCGGTTCAATCTTAGCACGACGTACCAGCATAGTATAAGCTGTTTGGACGGTTAAGGGAAAAGCAGCGGCTTCCTGGAAGGATAAATTCTCCGGTTTTAACCGGACATTTTTTTCCGGTACTGCAATAAATTCGCATTGGGTTCCATCCTGGCTTTCTCCTAAGATACCCATATTATCACAATAATTTTCCCGGCCGCTTCTGCAAAACTGGCAATGACCACAATAAGTTAATGGCTGAATACACACTGCATCACCATTAGAGAATTGCGAAATATTTTCCCCCACATCAGAAATAACGCCTGCACCATCACTCCCCAATATCATGGGTAATGGTACACCTGAGATACCTCGGCGAACCCATAAATCTAAATGGTTTAAGGCGGCGGCTTTGATTTGAACAACGACTTCCCCATCCATTGGCTCAGGTCTGGGGATGGATTCAACCTGGAGAACTTCAGGGCCGCCGTGCGAATGAATCCGAACTGCCTGCATTAGTCCTCTGTATTGGATAAAAATATTTTATCGATACTATACTTTCCAGGTCCTGCGGCAGCAATCGCTGCAAAAATTGACATATAGACTAATGCACTTTCAGGATTCCCGGTCCCCGTAATATGATACATGGCAGCAAAAAACATGGTACCAGCCACCAGTACCGCAGCCGGTTGTGTAAACAATCCAATCAAGACTAATCCCGCACAAATTGATTCAGAAAACGCACCTAAAAATCCAAACGTTGGATTTAAAAAATCGATAATACCAACGTACTTCGTCACTGCACTCCCCAAACCAGCCCATTTTTCAGGATGAGTGATTTTATCCCACCCATGGTTGGCTAATAAAAAATATCCCGGGAGTACCCGCAATATTAACAATCCAATCTGGGTACACTCACATTTTCCCTTTAAAAACTTAATTAAACAACTCATTCATCCTCCTTTTTATTGATATCTTCAAAATCAGCATCCTTTATATCCAGATTTTTATATGGTTCTTTTTCTTTCAAAGTGTCTCGACCAACTTTTGAAATTAATTTGGTTTTTTTGAATAATATGTAAGCCAAATAAGCCAATGTTCCATAAATCAAAATCCGAATCATGCTTATAAACCGGCGGTTGGGTTGAAAAATTTGGTTCCCGTTACAGGCTGTCTGATATAATTGATCACCTCATCAAGGTCACCATCATTATGGACAAAATCAATATTATTTGTATTAATAATCACCAGAGGCGTGTCCTGATAACGAAAGAAATATTCGTTATACACTTGATTCAATGCATCAATATAATCCTCGGATATATTTTTTTCAAAATCCCTGCCGCGGCGAGAAATATTGCGCATCAACGTATCCGTATCTGCCTGGAGGAAAATTACCAAGTCAGGATGAATGACATTCCGCTCCATCATATTGGCTACAGTGTCATATAATGACATTTCTTTTTCTTGTAAATTTAGTGAGGCAAAAAGACGATCTTTTACGAACATATAATCTGTAATAATTAAATTGTGAAACATATCCACCTGTCGCAAATCCTGTTGCTGTTGATAACGCTGAAGTAGAAACCATAACTGAGTCTGGAATGCATGGGCTTCCGGATCATCATAAAAGTCAGCTAAGAAGGGATTATCCTCAAATGTTTCTAAAACCAATTTGGCACTTAATCGATCCGCCAGAAGTTTCGCTAAACTTGTTTTTCCAACGCCGATTGTACCTTCTATGGCAACATAATACAAATTTCTCATGCAGTTTTTTCCAAATGGTGCATCCGAACATTGGACGAATCCGGACATAATAATAATAATTCTGAAACTGTTTTTCCTGCGCCCTGTACCGTGAATTCCGATGCCAGTTCCGCCCAAGGGACAAGAACAAACTTACGAGAAAAAAGCCCAGGATGTGGAATGATTAAATGGCTTAATTCAACCATTTTTGTTTCGTACGCCAAAATATCTAAATCAATGACTCTCGGTGCATATTTTTCATGAGTCTCTGGACGACCCAACATGAGTTCTATTCCTTGACATACTTGCAGCATTTCTTCTGGGTCTAAAGCTGTTGACAGTTCTACAACCGTATTTAAAAATAAGGGCTGATCCTGGTTTATCAGGGGATCAGTTTCATAAATTGAAGCCGTTCTATTTACGTTAATATCTTGTCTTACATCTAAAGCGGTAATGGCAGAAAATAAATATGTTTCGCGATCACCTATATTTGACCCCAAACCGAGGTAAACCAATTCAGACATAATCTTTTTGGGTCCGCTTAATCTCTACTTCAACTGTATCAAGCACACCACGGACCGGCGCATGAGGCTTACGGACTTTCACCACCAATGAATCGATGGGATGACTTTTTAATATATTTTTCGCTACAGAATTTGCTAATGCTTCAATGAGATAGAATTTATCTTTTTTAACACAAATATCTACTGTGTGGTAAATGGCTTCATAGTTAATGGTTTTTGTTAAATCATCTGTTGTACATGCTTCTTTTAAAGATAGATGCATTTCTAAATCTATTTCGAAGCGGCCGCCCAAATGTTTTTCAGATTCACTCACACCGTGGAACCCATAAAACTGCATATTTTTTAATCGAATGACATCCATAAGACAAAGAATTTACTCGAGAGCGTCTTCGTGAGTCAAGGCACGGAATAGATATTTTTGATTCAAATACCTTATCCGTGACTAATTGGTTACTTTTCTAACGAAATCGTAAATCCTTTGTATTCACCGTCCGGCAAAACGGTGGGCAGTCTGTACTGTGGATCGGTAAGAATCCCATACACATCAGGATCGCCCATTTTCACTTTTTCAGGCGTATTCAATTTCCACTCGTGACCGATTTCATCGAAGCGACCGGGATAGGACTGACCGCCAAGAATACTAGTGAGTGCCCAATAGGTATATTCCGTAATCATGCAGTCGTATTCACAGGTTTCATCATCATAACTATACCATGCCCCAGCAGGATATTGAGAAGGAACATCCTTGAAGTATCCACCACGTGCCTTATCCATTGCATCGGCAATGCCTGAACCCTTTAACTCCCCTAACGCATTGATATACACTTTTGCATAGCCCTCATGGGTAATTAAATGGAGCACCTCTTCTAAGGATGCATCAAACCGACCATTGGCAGAATTCTTATTAAATGATGGGATCGTTTCTTCATCAAAAAGCAATTGTAAATGATCGTGATCTGGTTCATCACCATCAAAATTGTCTAATTCATTTTCATCTTTGAACATAACCAATGTGGCATCTACAGAAATTAATTTATCCACAACAGCTTGATTGTCCACTTTGCCATCTTCATCATTATCAAGATATTGTGCCATTATTTTGGCAGCGTGAAGCACCTTTTCATCGGAAGTGTTCTCAGTCGCGATTACTTTTATTCCAAAAACGATTGCCTGCTTAGGAAAATTAAATTCCCAACTGGAACACTTTGCTGAACCACATTCACTATAACAGCCTATCATGATTATAGTTATGGCGAGAAAAATAAAATTAAGAAATCTATTCATCATTATAATTCCAGTTAACAGTTACGAAAACTAATAAGACGGTTTCTACCATTTCAAGAAAATAAAAAGCCCCCCGCATGCGGGGGGCTTTTTAAGAAAAATGAGGATAACCTCAGATTACATCATTCCGCCCATGCCACCCATTCCTGGATCCATTGGAGGCATTGCTGACGCATCCTTCTCAGGAAGTTCCGTCACGGCAGCTTCAGTTGTCAGAATCATGCCTGCAATTGAGCATGCATTTTCTACAGCGACACGAGCCACTTTAGTGGGATCAATGATACCTGCTTTGAACATGTTAACATATTCACCCGTGCGTGCATCATAACCGTAGTCGTCTTTACCTTCGCGAATTGCCTGAGCAATAATCGAAGATTCAACGCCGGCATTTTCGCAAATCTGACGAAGGGGAGATTCCAAGGCACGGCGCATAATCTCCACACCCACAGCTTCTTCATCATCAACTTTTATTTTATCCAACGATGGGATTGCCCGAAGCAGCGCAACACCGCCACCAGGAATAATGCCTTCTTCTACAGCAGCGCGGGTTGCGTGCAATGCATCTTCAACACGTGCTTTCTTTTCTTTCATTTCCACTTCTGTGGCAGCACCAACGTTTATGACAGCAACACCACCAGCCAATTTAGCCAAGCGTTCTTGCAGTTTTTCACGATCATAGTCAGATGATGTTTTGTCAATCTGAACTTTAATTTCGTTAATGCGTCCTTTAATGGCATCTGATGCACCGCTTCCACCAACGATGGTGGTATTATCTTTGTCAGAAACCACCCGTTTGCTTGTACCCAGATATTCCAATGTGGCATTTTCCAGTTTATATCCTGCATCTTCAGAGATGACAGTTGCACCGGTTAATACAGCAATATCTTCTAACATGGCTTTACGGCGGTCACCAAATCCTGGTGCTTTCACAGCCAGCACTTTAAATGTACCCCGAAGTTTATTCACAACCAATGTAGCCAGGGCTTCCCCTTCTATATCTTCTGCGATAATCATGACAGGTTTACCGGTCTGAACGACTTTTTCCAATAATGAAAGTAAATCTTTCATGTTGGAGATTTTCTTGTCATAAATCAAGATGTATGGATCTTCCAACTCAGCTTCCATATTGTCAGAATTTGTCACGAAATAAGGAGACAAATAACCACGGTCAAATTGCATTCCTTCTACCGTTTCTAAGAATGTTTCAGCTGTTTTGCTTTCTTCAACAGTGATGACGCCATCTTTACCTACTTTATCCATGGCTTCGGCAATTTTTTCGCCAATTTCACGGTCATTGTTAGCAGAGATAGAACCGACATTTGCAATCTGTTCTGCATCGGGAAGATCTTTACTTTGGGACCTCAAGGATGCAATCACAGATACGGCAGCCGCATCAATGCCTCGTTTAATAGACATTGGGTTTGCACCGGCGGTCACGTTTTTGAGACCTTCGGTAATCAATGCCTGGGCCAAAACAGTAGCCGTTGTGGTGCCGTCACCGGCATCATCAGATGTTTTAGACGCAACTTCTTTAACCATCTGTGCGCCAACATCTTCCAGTTTATCTTCCAATTCAATTTCTTTGGCAACCGTAACGCCATCTTTGGTAATGGTCGGGGCACCAAACTTTTTCTCGAGGACTACATTCCGTCCTTTAGGGCCTAGGGTAACTTTCACCGCATTGGCGAGTTTATCCACACCGGCTTTCAGGGCAGTCCTTGCCTCGAGATCGTATGTTATTTTTTTAGCCATAATTCAAATACTCCTTATAAGACAGCGAGAATATCGCTCTCGCGCATGATGAGAAAATCTGTTCCTTCAAAGGCGAATTCTGTACCGCTATATTTACCGTATAGAATTTTGTCACCTTTCTTTACTTCCATTGCGATGGTGGTTCCGGCGTCACTGACTTTTCCGGGACCCGTTGCAACGATTGTACCTTGTTGTGGTTTTTCCTGAGCTGTATCGGGAAGAATGATGCCACCAGTGGACACTTCTTCAGCCGGAGCCGGTTCAACAACAACACGATCAGCCAAAGGCTTTACTTTTAGTGCCATTTTGCTATCTCCTATTTTTTATTAATTAAAATCTTGTTTCGTTCATTATTCTGCATTTATGCAGCGCCGAATTTACATATTATTTACGGGGAAATTCAATAAATTTTAGCAGTCCCTTTATTAGAGTGCTAAATTAGGATTAAAGACTCTTTGGGTATAAAATGAGAATCAAATTCCATTATTTATTATTCCTACCTGGAATCCTCTACTTACAAAACAGTGCCACCCCGGACGAGGAACGATATCCGGGGCCCAAACTGAATACAGATATTGGATACCGGATAATTGTAAACCGATTGCCGGACATATAAGTTTATCAAGTTATAAATAAAAGATCAGAAAGATTAAGTGAATTTTTTACCCACTAAAAAGGGTTTATTTATTCCCCCGTACTGCCAAATCCACCGGATCCGCGTGTGGTTTCTGTGAGTGCGTCCACCATTTCAAAATGAATAGGAGCACCATCCATGGCCACCAATTGGAATAACCGCTGTCCCGGCTCAACCGTATAATCTTCATTTTTGATATTATCCACAGCCGCCATGATTTCGCCGCGATAGCCACCATCAATCAAACCGATTGAATTACTTAGCCGCAAGGGCGTTTTGGCAATGCTGGATCGGGGCATAATTAAATAGGGTTTATTTTCTGTATTCTCACATGAAATCTGCAAATGAATCCGTGTGGAGTCACCTGCATTAATGGTTTGTTCATTAATAACGAATAAATCCAAGCCTGCATCCCCATCATGAAAATGACCGTGGTTTTCATACATAGCCTTAACTTCTGCATTAAATGGTTTTATTTTTATGTTCATTGCTTATGCGTCCTTTTTTCAAATTTTATACCAATGTAATATACGCCTATACTGGCCCCAAATATTCCCAATCCAATGAAAGATTCAAATGGCTGTTCTTTAAAAGTATAAAATAATATCCAAAGATTCACAAGAATAAATATTCCCGGCGTCCAGGGATATCCCCATGCTTTATAAGGTCGATCTAATTCGGGTTCTCTATTTCGTAAAACAAATATGCCAATCACAGTTGCTGTGGTAGATAAAATGAGGGAGATACCCGTATATAATAACACCTGCTCGAACGAAGATGATAAAATAAACAGCATCGAAATAACAAATTGAAGCATAAATCCATTCACAGGAATTCCCTGATCATTTTTCTTCGCCAAAAAACCAATATAACTGTGATCTTCCCCCATCACTTGTAAAATACGCGGACCGATATATACATAACTGCTTACTGTAGAGACCAATAAAATGGAAATCCCAATCCCAATAATATCTGCACCCAATTCACCAAAAATCCGAATCCCGGCCACATACCCCACTTCTACTTTGCCCACCATAGCCTCCATGGGTGCTGCATATAGAAATACATAATTTAGCAGCACATATAAAATCATCACAAATCCGGTACTCAAAAGCAATGATCTGGAAATATTCTGTTTCGGGTTTTTCACTTCGCCCGCAATATAGGCAGTGGAATTCCACCCTGTATAAGCGTAGGACACCCAGACTAAACTCACGGCAAATCCCGGACTTAACATTAATGCCATATCACCGGGTTTTGGGAAAATTTGAATCTCCTGAGGATTTGCCATCCACAATCCTGCGAAAATAAATATAAAAATTAGCCCTATTTTTACGGCGGTGGCACCATCCTGAAAAAGGGTACCATATTTCAATGAAATGCCATGGAGTAAGTGAAAAACGATCAAAGCAATCACCGCAACCATTGGTGGCGTAAACTGGGTGAATACAGCGGATAAATAATTCCCCAGTGCCATGGCTGCTAACACTGCGGGAGCCGCAAACCCAACCGTAGAAGAAACCAGCCCACCTACAAATCCAATGGCGGGGTGAATAATGCGGGATAATAAATGATATTCTCCCCCGGATCGCGGCAAGGCTGCAGTCAATTCACTATATGTTAAGGCACCAAACAGGGCCGTGATACCCCCGATAATCCATAACATAAGTAAGGGAAATACAGATTGAAGATCTTTGAGTTGAAATCCCAAACTGGTGAAAACACCAGTCCCAATCATGCATGAGATGACAAACGCAGATGCCGTCCATACCGAAATATGACGGTTATTATTTTGATTGGAGGTCATGAAAGGTCAGGCAGAACGAATCTTAATGAAAAGCATTATCCACCCGGCGATAAATGCAAGGCCGCCAATGGGGGTAATGGCACCCATCCACCTGATACCAGTGAGGACCAATATATATAAACTGCCAGAAAATATCAAAATTCCTGCCGACAATAACAGGGCGGGTAATTGAATCACATCCCCATGATAATGAAATCCTAAAATCCCAAGCAATATCAACCCGAGTGCATGTATCATATGATACCGGACACCTGTTTCAAATATAATTAAATCTTCTGGTGAAACTCTGTTTTTAAGACCATGGGCACCGAATGCACCAAGCAACACGGCTAACATCATGAGAATCGCTCCGGCTAAAATCCATGATTTCACTTCGGATCGTTTTGGTGAATTAAGGTACGAATGGGAAATGGAATATTAATGCCTTCGTCCTTATATCGTTTATGAATCCGGCGAATAAATTCATCAATGATGGGGTGCTGATCTCCATACCTCTTACCACGAAAATAGACTTTTATATTTACACTGGAGTCACCAAATTCAAAACATCGAACCACAGCCGGTGAATCTTCACGAGCGCCCTCCACATCATTAATTACCCCAGCAGCCACTTCTTCTGTGACCTTAATAACATGATCCAAATCGCTATCATAAGAAACACCCAACGCCATACGGACAGAAAAACTGGGGTCGCCCTTATCATAATTTTTAACAACGGCAGCAGATACCTTGGCATTGGGAATGGTAACAATATTATTGGTCCGTTCCATTAATGTGGTATGGCGCCAGGTAATATTTTGCACATAACCCCTTTGTCCCGAGTCCATTTCAACGAAATCACCTGGTTTTACTTTTTGAGATAACAGGATATGAAGTCCTGCGAAAAAATCTGAAAGGGTATCTTTTAGCGCAAGTGATATAGCCAAACCACCCACACCCAATGCAGTAAGAAATGGTGTTATGGAAAGACCCAATGATTGAAGCACAACGAGTACGCCCACCGAAATAATAATGATTCTCGCCAAGTTCACAAAAATCGTTGTGGACGGCAGGTTGGTGCCCTGTCTCTCCGCCCAATAATTCAGGAGTCCCACCCCAATGCGGGATGCGGCTAAGGTGATAGAAAGAATCAGAACGGCAATAATTATTTTGCTTACATACGCCAGGTAATCGTCGCTGATATAAGGCAAACTGGTTGAAGCCATATTGAGTGAAGCCAAAAAGAACCACAATACAATATGAGACTCAATGGCATCGAAAATCACATCATCGCCCTTCCATTCTGTTTTTTCAATGATTTTTTTCAGGCGATGCTGAATGAATCGTTTAAACAGCCAGCCCATAACAATACCAGCAATAATAGTACCCACAGGCACGGCAAAAACAACGATAGAATCGATAATTGGTCTTTCCATAATCGGCGAAATTACATTAATTGATGAATTTTATTTACTGGTTTCATCATTTCCCAATAAATCCTGACTAAGAATTTTTTCACCTAAATAATAAATATTTATTTGGGTGGGTTCATGGCTTTCATCAAACCACCATTCTACACCGTGTTTACCTCCCCGCTTATAGGTACATTCGTATTTCAAAAACCCCGATAAATAGAATTCACTTTTGAGGCTGGTACCGACAATATATTTTTCGTCGGTAGTTTCTACGCCCAGTGCATTCCAATTTCTTTCATAAATGGGTTCAGCATCTTTCAAAATACTAACCATTTTGAACCTCCCATTATCATGATATTCAAACCGAACAGTTTCCTTACCTTTCTCATAAAACAACTCTCGCTTCAACACATTGGATAATGAATAAACTTTCATCACACCATTCAAGACACCCTCATCATACATAGAGATGGAAGCGGATGCCCCCGTAGTGTACCAGCGTTCAACTATTCCATTTAGTTTATCATGAGCGTAGCTGCCCATTTCCTCTGGTATGGCACTGGATGACCATTTTTCATAAGGACCCATTTTCTGCCCCGTTTGATAAGATATTTTTGTTTTGATCTGTCCCGATGCAAAATAGGATTGTGCTATGCCATGAAGCATATCAGTCTGATAATAAGCCGATCGCTTTAACTGACCATTATTATAATAAAATGCCGCTAATCCATTTAATCGACCATGAGAATATGTTTTGAGTGAGTCTGGGGTTTTATTCTCTGACCACCACCGCCATTCACCATGGGGATTTCCCTGCCTGAAACTCCCAATTACGGCCGGTTCGAAATTATGATGCCAGGCTTTGAATTCTCCATCCAAAATTCCATTTGTATATGTGGCAAGGGAATCTAACTGCTTTTTTGATTGATACCACTGCCATGTTCCTGTTTTCAGGTCATTATCAAATTCTCCAGACAAATTTAAAAATCCGTCATTCCACACGCGAATATTCCCATGTTTGATACCCATCCGAAAATGAATAAGCCTTTCCTTGGATTTATCTTCATTTCGCCACAACCATTGACCGTGTGGCAAATTTTCTAAATAACTTCCCGTAACTTTTTTATTCCCGTTATCATAAAACTCAACGAATTTGCCATTCAATTTTCCATCATTATATTTCTTTTGAATATGGATTTCTCCATCTTTATAGTAAATGGTTTTTCCATTAAGAACACCGATTTTATATGTATGAACGGAATCTATTATACCGGTCATGCCGGTCCATATCCATTTTCCCGATTGCTGATTCCCAGCGTAATTCCCAATGACGGCAGTCGCGCCATTTTTATGGTATCCGATATATTTACCATATTTCTTACTAAGTTTAATATCAACTTCAGATTTTTTGGCACCGTTTGGATAGTATTCAATTCGTTTCACCGTGCGACCGGAACTCCCTTTGCCTTTCACCAGTTCTTCCGTCTTTTTTTGTTCCGATGGATATTTGTCAACAACTTTTATTGTAGGTGCACAGGAAGGCAAAAGCAGGCCAAGAGTAATGATTAAAACATAAAATCGCATTCATAAAATTACCCATGGCAGACATTCATTAAAAATCCTGAAATCAATTTGTATAAGTTGGATAAAGAATTCCTAAATTTTCGGGCTGTTTTAACAGAAATTTACAGGATTATATGATGATTGCAGCTATTTTGAAGGAAACTACTCTCGGTGAAAACCGAGTGGCAGCCACGCCCAAAACGGTCAAAGAGTTAATCAAAAGTGGATTAACAGTACGGATTCAATCCGAAGCCGGAAAAGCTTCATTCTATTCTGATCAGGATTACATAGATGCAGGTGCGGAAGTTATTTCAGATATTTCATCTTTATACGATAATGTAAATATTGTATTAAAAGTAGCACCGGCTACAATTGAAGAAATAGAATCGTTTCCGAACGGAACCGCCTATGTTTCTCTCATTCAAACCACACGGCAAAGTCAGCAAGTGCAAAAACTCACAGAAAAAAACATTACTGGTTTTTCTATGCACCTCATTCCACGAACCTCTTTAGCCCAAAGCATGGATGCTCTCAGTTCTCAAGCAAATATTGCCGGATATAAATCGGTATTGATGGGTGCAACTCACCTCCCCGTTTATATGCCCCTGCTCATGACTGCCGCAGGAACCATTCCCCCGGCAAAAGTCCTTATTCTTGGCGCTGGTGTTGCAGGGCTCCAGGCTATTGCCACAGCCAAAAGATTGGGTGCACAAGTGGAAGCATTTGATGTCCGTCCGGAAGTGAAAGAACAAGTGGAATCTCTCGGTGCTAAATTTGTGGAAGTAGCATCAGATTCAGATGACGGCGTTGGCGAAGGTGGTTACGCCAAAGAAACATCTGATGATTATAAACAGCGCCAACAAGCATTAATCAAGGCGCACATTGCTAAATCAAATTTGGTCATTACTACTGCATTAATTCCGGGACGTCCTGCCCCATTGCTCATTCCCACCGATATGGTGAATGGAATGAAACCGGGATCAGTCATTATGGATCTGGCAGCGGAAAATGGCGGAAACTGCGAGTTAACCCAAGGGGATGAAATTGTGAATCATAATGGAGTGATTATTGATGGTACGATAAATTTACCGTCCACCATGCCGGCGCATGCATCTCAACTCTATGCCAAAAATGTATCTACTTTTGTCACTTATATGATGAAAGAAGGTGAACTTAATCTCGATCTTGAAGATGAAATTATTTCCGGTGCCATGTTTACCCACGAAGGGAAAATAACCCACGAACCCACCCGCGAATCGATGGGCAATTCTTAAGGAACAATTATGGATATGATTAATATTTTTACCGTTTTTATTCTGGCACTTTTTGTTGGAATTGAAATTATTACAAAGGTCCCCCCCACCCTCCATACACCGCTAATGTCAGGCTCAAATGCGATTTCCGGCATTGCAATTGTTGGTGCTATTATCGCCACAAAAGTCGGTGGCGAAATGGGAACTTGGTTGGGATTAGTTGCAGTAATTTTTGCCACCATCAACTGCGTGGGCGGATTTATGGTAACCGACCGTATGCTCAAAATGTTTAAACGGAAATAGCATGATAGATTATACAAACCTGTCATACGTCCTCGCTGCAATCCTGTTTATTCTGGGTATCAAAAAACTCAGCTCACCCAAAACGGCTCGAAATGGGAACGCCATCGCTTCTGTGGGAATGCTTATCGCCATTGTGGCCACCCTTGTCTCCGATGGTAATATGGATTATCAAACAATCGCAATCGGTATGATTATTGGCGCAATTATTGGCGCATTTTTTGCCATCAAAGTTGAAATGACTCAAATGCCGCAAATGGTCGCAATCTTTAACGGATTTGGTGGAGGAGCCTCAGCCTTGGTGGCGGCGGCAGAATATTTTAATCCGGCGAATCCATCCACATTTAATGCAGCCACAATTGCCATTAGTGTATTTGTGGGTACACTGACATTTACAGGCAGTTTTATCGCCTTCGGTAAATTACAGGGATTTGTCAGTGGTAAACCAATTGTATTCCCGGGACAAAAAATGATGAATGCCGTCATTGCCATTTCAATCATTTTACTCGGTACATATACAGTCATGGGCGGAGATACGGACACATATTTTTATGGATTGGTTATCCTTTCGGCATTTATTGGGATTACACTCACCATACCTATTGGCGGCGCAGACATGCCTGTGGTTATTTCCTTATTGAATTCTTATTCTGGTGTTGCAGCAGCAGCCACAGGATTCGTCCTTATGAATAATGGTCTTATTATTTCCGGTGCTTTGGTGGGTGCCTCGGGATTAATCCTCACAAACATCATGTGTAAAGGCATGAACCGGTCTCTGGCTAATGTTATTTTCGGCGCTGTGGGGCTTGAGCAACCTTCCGGTGATGGGGAAGCCAAACAGATTAGTGTAAAATCTTCCACAACCGAAGAAGCAGCCATGATTCTGGATGCGGCGGACAAAGTAATTATAGTCCCCGGATATGGATTAGCCGTGGCCCAGGCGCAGCATGCGGTACGAGAAGTGGGTGAACAGTTAGAATCCATGGGGAAAAAGGTATTGTATGCCATCCATCCTGTGGCGGGCAGAATGCCCGGGCATATGAATGTATTATTGGCTGAAGCAAATGTACCCTATGAACAGCTGAAAGATCTGGATGAGATCAATGGAGAATTTGAAACATGTGATGTGGCCATTGTATTGGGTGCCAACGATGTGGTAAACCCCGCCGCACGTCACGATAAATCAAGTCCCATATATGGGATGCCAATTCTGGATGTGGATAAATCCCGGACGGTTATTGTGAATAAACGAACCATGAATCCCGGATTTGCAGGTATCCAAAATGAATTATTTGGATTTGAAAATACCGTCATGGTTTTCGGTGACGCAAAAGATATGCTCACCACCCTTCACAAAGACCTGAAAGAATTATAATATTGTATTTGTAGTATAGAAGAAGGGTCGCTTTGTCTATACAATGTGTTTTATATAACACTCCATGGAACGATACTTCGTGCATTGTGTTTACTTCTGTAAATAAGTTCGGAACGATCTCATGAAAAAAACAATCATCTATCTACCTCTATTTATCTTGATTTCCATTACTGGAGTCAATTCCCAACAAAAAGGAAAACAAATTATGTCCAAACAATCATTAGAAGTTGCCACCCTTGGCGGCGGGTGTTTTTGGTGTGTCGAAGCTGTATATGAACGTGTAAAAGGTGTACAAAATGTTGTATCAGGATATGCAGGCGGCCACCTTAAAGATCCAACTTATAAAGATGTTTCCAGAGGAAACACGGGTCATGCAGAAGTATGTCAAATCCATTTTGATCCGACTATTATCAGCTATGATAAAATTCTGGATATTTTCTGGCAAGCCCATGACCCCACCACCCTAAATAGACAAGGAAATGACAGGGGTACCCAATATCGGTCAGCCATTTATTATCATAACGAACCCCAAAAAATATCAGCAGAGTCTGCTGTAAATAATGCAGCAACATTATTTAAGGATCCATTAACAACTGAAGTGGCACCTTTGGATGAATTCTACAAAGCAGAAGTCTATCATCAGGACTACTTCACCAATAATCCCAATGCGCCCTATTGTACTTTCATCATTGATCCAAAAATTAAAAAACTCCAAGAAAAGGGCACCATTTGGGATGATTAATCTTAAATGATCATTGAAACCGATCGGTTAACGCTGGCAGAACTCCAAATTGAAGATGCCCTTTTTATTCTTGAACTATATAATGATCCGGATTTTATCAAATATATTGGCGACCGAAATATCCACTCAATTGTTGATGCAGAAAAGTTCATTAAAATCGGCCCACAAGCCAGTTATACCGAAAATGACCACGGCCTTTACAAAGTATCATTAAAAGATCATACACCCATTGGCATTTGCGGACTCCTAAAACGGGATGAATTAGATGATCCAGATATTGGATTTGCCATGTTACCCAAATATCGAAAAAGCGGTTATACCTTTGAAGCGTCAGTTGCGGTGCTGGATGACGGAAGGAATCGATTGGGTCTTAATTGCATCATTGCTATCACATCCCCAGAAAATAAAGCGTCAATCCGATTACTCAATAAATTGGGAATGGGTTTTGAACGGATGATTCAATTGGAAAATATTGAATATGAAAATAAATTATTTTGCATTAATGGTTAACTTAAATATTTAATTTCTCGATAGATAAACATCGTGTTTCCCAAACAAATCAAGGAGTAATAATTATGGAACAATTGCATACCCTGTTGTTGGGGATTATTTTCAATCCGGAATTAAGTAATTGAATATTCAATCTAATATTATATCGGTTAATCTGGGTGCAAGAAAAAAGATCCAAATAAGATCAAGGGTTGACGAAACAGGTATATATAAAAATCCTGTTCGTGATAAAATAAAAATTAATCAGCTGGGTTTAGCGAATGATGTCATTGTAGACACCAAATATCATGGCGGCAAAGATCAAGCCGTTTATCTCTATAACCAAGAAGATTATAGCTGGTGGTCAAGAAAACTAAATCGTGACCTTCTGCCAGGTACATTTGGTGAAAACTTGACTTTATCCAGTTTTGGTACTTCTAAACTAAAAATTGGTGACCGTTTTCATATAAATGATATCATTTTAGAAGTGACTATGGCTCGGATCCCCTGTGCCACATTTGCAGCAAAAATGAAAGATCCCAGTTTTGTAAAGGTATTTAAACATGCAAAACGTCCCGGCGCATATACCCGCGTGATAAAAGAAGGAGAATTACAGGTTGGCGATAATGCCACTTTTGTCCCAACACCAGAAGATTATCCAACCGTTTTAGAGCTTTTTGAGCTATGGTATACAAAGGATGTTAATTCTCCCATATTTAAAAAAGCCCTAAAAGCACCGATTGCCGAAAGAACAAAGGCCACTTTCGCATCTTTATAAAATAAAATTACTTTATATATTCCTGCATTGCTCGAATCAATGCAACCACACCCGCTTCCGGCATGGCATTATAAATCGAAGCTCTAAATCCTCCTACAGATCGATGACCTTTCAAGGTCTTTAATCCTCTTCCATCGCAAAAGGATAAAAAGTCCGATTCATCTCCCCTATTTGCAAAAATAAAGGTTACATTCATTAGGGATCGATCCTCTTTAGGAATTGGACTTGCAAAAAGAGGGTTTCGTTCAATTTCCTCATAAAGCTTTTCAGCTTTTCTTTTATTCTTTTCTGCCATGGCTTCTGCCCCGCCGTTTTCTTTGAGCCAATGCAATGTGCGGTTCACGGCATAAATAGACATGACCGGTGGCGTATTAAACATGGACCCTTTATCAATATGCGTTTGGTAATTCATCATGGTTGGAATGGGGCGATTTACCTTGCCCAAAATATCATCCCGAATAATAACCAATGTTACTCCGGCGGGACCCATATTTTTCTGGGCCCCAGCATAGATCAATCCAAATTGCGATACGTCAATGGGACGGCTGAAAATATCAGAAGACATATCTGCCACCAAAAATCCATTTGGATTAACCGGCTTCGGGAATGCATGCCATTGAGTTCCGTAGATTGTATTATTGCTTGTCACATGTAAATAAATAGCATCATCACTTTGATTCAAATCTTTCGGAATATGGTTATAAACTGATTCTTTGGATGAACAAGCCACATTCACATTTCCAAATAATTGGGCTTCTTTAATAGCTATGGATGACCATGCACCCGTATCGGTGTAATCTGCGGTTTGGTCCTCACCTAATAGATTCATTGGGATCATTGCAAACTGCAGAGAAGCGCCACCCTGGAGAAACAGCACGTGGTATCCATCGGGGATATTCAACAAATCACGGCCGAGTGATTCAGTTTCTGATACCATATCCATCACCGGTTTGGAGCGGTGGCTCATTTCCATGAGACTCATCCCTTGGCCATTATATTCTTTGACTGCCTTGGCTGTTTCCTCCAATACAGATAAATCTAATACGGCTGGACCTGCACTAAAATTATATATTTTTGTCATGTTCGAATTCAAATAATAAGGTACAAATTATGGATAAATTTCCTTTTATTTAAAATAATAAAAAACCCCATCCCGATAAATCGAGACAGGGTTTTTACTTGGAGAGTTATTTATAGATTAAAAGCGATTTTTTCGACGCTTCATACCACCTCTTTTTGGTGGTTGATAACGATCTTGCATGCGGTCGCGGACTTGCTGCTTCATATGGCCATCAAACATGAGTAGTTTCACTTGTTGGGTTGGATTGAGTATATCACCCGATTTTTTGATGAAATCAATCCGTGTATTACTTTTTTTCTGTTCAAATGCAGCCACTTTTTTCAGCAGTTTATTTGCTTCAGCTTTTGAAATGTCTTCGCCTTTTTTCACTTTTTTATAAAGCGGTGTAAAAAGTTCTTTTTCTTCTTTTCGAATTTCCATAACCTGTTTTTGGTGGGCCCGCATACTTGGGAAAAACTTTTCCGCTTGGACTTCTTTCAGTTCAAGATACTCCGTCAATTTCCAGATCCTCATCATTTCCATTCGTTCATCGTATTGACCGCCGGGACCTCGGAGTTTACCCGGTTGTGCGAACAGGGATCCTATACCGATAATTGATGCTAAAAATAGGGTTGTTTTTTTCATTGTATTCCTCCTTCGTGCATTGTTGTCACCGGTTCAAATTCTATGTTATCTAAAAATGCTAATGTTTCCCAGATGTCATCACTGTTCTCCACAAGATATTCTGCCAAGTCATAAACGTATTCTTCAGTTTCTGAATCCATGATTTCTAACGGTTTCAGATCGTTTGATGCATAGGCCGCAGGATCATCCGTTAGTTGATTAGTCGTCATTAATCCAAATACCGCCACAAATGCGGCTGCCGTAACTCCATTGATAATTCCCATTTTTTTCACGTGACGTTTTTGACGTTCCCCATGTAATTTTGCTATAAAAGAATCACCATCAGGTGTTTCAAAATTAGATTGGGATATTTGCTGAAAGCGTTGTTCAATATTCATAAGTCAATTCTGCAATTTTTCTTTGAGTGCCTTAACCGCATGGTGATAATTCACTTTGGCCGAATTTTCACTGATCCCCATAATATGGGATATTTCTTTGTAAGGCATTTCCTGAGCGATTCTCATTGTTACAACCATCCTTTGGCGGGAAGGGAGCTTTGCCACCCCATCCCATAATTCTTTTTTTCGCCATTCATCTTCATAGCTCGTGTCCATGTAGCCCTGTTCCGGGGCCTGATCAAGGTGGAGCAAATTGCGCCACTTGTTCCGCCGGAGATAGGTATTGGACATATTGACATTGGCGCGGAATAAGTATGTTTTGAACTCTGATTCAAATCGAAACTTTTTAAGTGCTTTAAACATTTTGATAAAAACATCTTGCACCAAGTCTTCTGCTTCCACTTTATCTGCGGTAAATTTGATAAAAAATCCATAGGTATCAGGAAGGTGGCGTTTAACCAGTTCATCGAAGGATGCTTTATTTCCATCTTGAAATTCCCTGATGAGTTCGTGGTCTGTTTTCATTCATTTGCTATTTAGACAAGGGGAAACTTAAAAAGTTAAATTTTTATTACAAAAAAAGAGGCTATCCCAAATGAATGAAATAGCCTCTTCAAAATCCTAATAATTAGGGAGATTATCGAGATCCGCCAGTGTTACCGCCTTTGTCACCTCGTTTGTCACCGCAATGTTTGGAATACTGCATACCTAACGCTGTGTATATCTTTATGATCTCAATTTGTTTATCGCTTAATAGTGCTTCTATTTTACTATTTCGATCAATGATCAGTTGTTTAATCGCTTCATGTAGATCTTCTTTTCCCATCTCTTCGGCTTTTGCTTTATCCATCAAAGCTTTTTGAGCTTGTGCTGATTCATTATTAATGGTTTCTAATCCAGATTCCTGATCTGGTGTCATTTCTAAGGCACTAACCATGGCATCGTGAGCAGCCTGTCTCATTTCTTCCATTTTCTGCTTCATGCCTGCCTGCATGTCTTCGAGTTTTTGTCTTTGTTCATCCGTCAGGAGAGCTTCAATTTCTGCTCGCATGGTTGCTTCCAGTGCCTCTAATTCAGCTTTCGCTGCTTCTCTATCTATAGTGCCATCTTTCGCCTTTTTCATTACTTCTTCCATCTGGCTTTTATAAGAGTCCATAATGGATTTAAGAGACTCTCTCTGTGCCTCGTCTAAGACAGCGAAAACCGCCCGAAGATCCATACCACCTCTATCACCGCCTGGGCCTCTACGTGCTTTGGCATCCATGCCACCCCCATATAAATAGGGTACGTTATTGTCATCCATCCATCCGAAAAGTCTTTCTTTTTCTTCATTAGAAAGTTTACCCTGCATTTCTGCAGAAACTTTCCATAGGAAGGCAGGATCACGACGATGTTTACCATCTTTTCCGTGGCGATTTAACGCGTCATTCAGGGCATTAATACTTTTCTTACTGAGCCCCACATCCGTATTTAATCCTTCAGAGAATGCCTGCAGTTCAGGATCGTCAACAAGGATTGTTTCATCCTTCATTAACTTATCACAACCGATGGTCGCAAATATTGCAATGGTTAATAATATAGACAGTTTTTTCATAATCTTATCCTTCTCAGCTAAAGTATCGGTATCAATTTAGGGCTTAGACACTCAATATTAGTATAATTTAAAAAATGAAAGATAAAGGGCCCTCCAAATATAAATTTGGAGCAGCCCATTTTCTTTTTTTACTGTTTGGAGAGCAGTTTTATTTATTATTTCCTCGGTTTCCGCCATTACCTTTACGACCCTTGCGACCGCCGCCTTTTTTCCCCTTTTGACCACGATGTTTTTTCATTCGTAATTCAAGGGCTTTATGGATTTTAATGATTTCAAGTTGGTCATCATTAAAGAGAGCGTCCATTTTTTCATTCTTTGTCTCAAAGATATTTTTCAGACCTTCTCTCAAAGTATCTTTATCAATGTCTCCGTTTTGGGCCTGTTCGAACAGTGCCATTGCAGCGTCTCGGGCTTCTTTATTTGCTTCACCAAAAGCTGTAACCTGTTCAGCTGTCATATCTAAAACATCAACCATGACTGCTTTAGATGAATCTTTATAAGCCTGGCGTTCGGTTTCTCGATCAGCTTTATTTTGGTCGATCTGCGCTTTTTGTTCTTCTGTAAGCAAGGCATCAACTTCTGCTTGCATTGCCTCTTTTAAAGCATCCATTTGTGATCGGGCATCTTCTTTAGAAAGAGAGCCATCTTTCACCTGTTCATGAATTGCTTTGAATCTTTCTTTATAGGCAGTCACAATAGCTTTAAAGGTTACTTTTTGGTCATCCGTTAATACTTTATAGATGCCTCCAAAATTATCCCCGCCCTTCCGACCTTTACCAGCGTGACCTTTTTTACCTTTAGAGCCACCAAAAAGTGGAATATCTTTTTCATCCATCTTTTCAAAAAGACGCGCTTTTTCTTCATCGGTTAACGTAACAGCCAGTTCGCCAGCGATTTTCCATAAGAAGCCTGGTTCACGATGTTTCCCCCCGCGTCCATGGCGATTTAGAACATCGTTTAAACTTTTTGTGGATGACTTGCTGAGACCTAAGTCTGAAGCCAATTCAGACGAAAAGTCTTGAAGTTCATGACTATCCAAATCAACAGCATTATCCAGCAATGGATTATCACATCCAATGGCCAAAAATAAAAATGTTGAAATGGGTAAGATTATTTTTTTCATCTTCTTGTTCCCTTTTTTGTTATTTTTGAATGTTTCATTTGCTCTATTAGATGCAACAAGCCAGCTATTAGTTAAAATATTGATCAATATTTATTTTTTAACACAATACTGCTCGGTAGTGTAGCATTTATTTCTTCAAATATTTCGGCTGCGCCATCATCTTCACTGCAAGAATTGAAAAGAATAAATATTCCAGATACCGCAGACATTAATTTCAATTTATTAATTTTCATTTATTTATTGCTGTATTATCACACGTTGAACCTTGCTAGAAGCAACAGCCCCAAAGACTCCTAGTGCACCTTCAATGCCAACCGATTGTCCTACCGTAGTACCGCTACCCAATAGAAAATTATTATACCCGCCTTCTTCACCTTTTATAAAATATTCGTAATAATTTTCATCCATTGTCATCAATCGAATAGTAAAAAGCTCAGGTTCAGCGGGTTCCCCATACCGCTCACCACATATTCTCACAGGAACAGTATAGGTACCCTTTTGAAGATCAACCACCCTATCAAAATCTGGATCGCATTCAAAGGCTCTTTTCCAACCTCTCAATCGCCCTGAAAGGTATCCCTTACCCCCATTGAGTTGCTGCCAAACAATATTATAGGAACGTTTTATTGAAATCGTATCTTGGATAAGCGAATCAATAAGCACGGGAATTTCAGGAGTTAATAATTCTCCCTTAACCGAATCATAACCCGGTACAGTTACATCCAATAAATAAGTGGTCCCAGGCTTTGGCGTGAACGTCCCAAGTGTATCGAGATAGATATTTTTTTGATTCCATTCCCAAGAATATTGTTTAGGTACGAAATTAAATGGAATCGAAGTCCCATTGGCTTTAATTGAAACCTGTGCATTTTTTATTACACCTGCTGGTTCATAAATCGAGTCAAGATAAACTGACCCGTCACCAAAAACTAATGTATCAACACGAACAAAGATTTCTGATTCTTCTGAAAGAGTAGTTGTTCTGTATACACGGACAAAACTGTCTACTTCGGGATCTAAAGAAATCAGGCCAAACACATTAAGGACTGGTTCGTAATCCACTTCTAATAGTTCCCACTCTCCCTCTGCACAACCGTTGAAAAATATAATAAATGCAACAAAGATTGATTGAATGTGTTTTTTAAAAGTCAAATTGCATTCCCGTGAATATCATGAATGGAAACATATTTAGCGGAGCTCGCTCAACGACGCCCCTATTTCCTGTACTTTGATCTGTTCTTGTTCGATGCAAATACGATAAAGCATTTTCATGGTTGGTGACATTGATAATCTGAATATAGGAATCGTATCTCCATTTAAATAATCGCCTATTTTTTCGGGTAATGCCTATATCTAAACGGAAATAAGAAGGATATCGGTCACTATTTTTTTTATCAACCAGGTATTTATTGGATGAAAACCAATTCATTTCAGATGGCGCACCGGGATAATTAGCACGACCACCTCTTATCTCTTGTTCCCAGTCATTGGCCCTACCAATAATAGGTGTATAAGGATTCCCGCTTGATCCAGTGATGGCAGCATTCATCTCAAGATTATCAGAGACCCAATTAGGTAGATCAACAGTTGTCACCACATTGAGAGTATGGACCCGGTCATGGTTTGGAGCATACCACCCATTGGGCGGTGTATAATAAAATGTTTTTGCCAATGTATATCCTACCCATCCCTTAAACTTTCCAGAGGTTTTTTTAACCAATAGCTCCAACCCATAGGCATAAGCATCCGTATCCCAAAATTCATTAAATGGTGTGGACTGGACCTCTCCTTCATTTTCTGCGTATACATCCCCCTGCTTTAATGAAAGCAAATGATTAAAATCTTTATAATATGTTTCAACTCGATAAAGAATATTTTTAGGAGAGAAATATTCAAACCCTAAAATGGCGTGATCAGAAACACTGGCTGGTTTGTCTTCCGGTAAACCCATCCAAAGATCGATCAAACGAAAGTTCTCATCTGGATCATTTGCGGTGATGAGAAATTGGTGATAGCGACCCCAATTCATTTTAAAAGACATATCACTAGAAATATTGTATTTCATTCCAATCCGAGGTTCTACATATACCTTATCATGAAGGTTATAATGGGCTAATCGAAGTCCTCCTTGCAATTTTATCTTATCCGTAACATCCCATTTGTCCTGCACATATGCAGCTAATTCCCGTGTCCTGTTTTTCATATCCAGTGGTTTTGAAGTAAATGTTGTATCCAGTGTTGTTATTATATATTCGTTAGAAAGATTGAAGTTGATATCTTTACGCTGAAATCCTCCAGTAATCGTATGCTTGTCATTCGCTTTCCAAATGATCTCCGTTTCTAAAGTACGGTCTTTGATAATATCTTTATAGACTATATCAAATGCAAAATCATTATGGATCGTTGAATCATTATCTATATAGGTTTCTTTATTATCAAAATAAAAATCAAAATCGTACCGATAGCGACTGCTGGCTAAAAATGTTTTAGCTACGATGTTAGGCGAAACAATCCAGCGCCAGGTTAGTCCATTAGTGTGATTGCCCCATGGCCAATCAACGCCAAACTCAGATTCGGTTGTACCGCCATCAATATCACTGGTCCGATCCGAAGTTGAAAAACGCAATATGTCATCGCCATAGAATCGGCTATAGGTCAGGCGATGATCTGGCCCAAAGTCAATATTAGTTTTGATCTGATAATCGTAAAAATGATAGGGAAATTCTGCTCTGCCTTTACTAAGAAGATCAATAATTTTATCAAAATAGGTTCGCCGGCCGGACAAGAGCCATGAGCCCTTTATTCCATTCCGTTCGGGTATAGGGCCCTCAATGAGTCCTTTACTGGAAATCAATGAAATATTACCCGAACCTGTTATTTTTTCCGTATTTCCTTCACGGTTGATCACATTTAAAATAGCTCCCATACGGCCGCCGTATCGCGCTGGAAATCCTCCGGCATGAAAATTGGCTTCCTTTATTGCGTCCGTATTAAAGGTTGAAAAAATACCCCCGAAGTGATAGGGATTATAGACTGTGATTCCATCCAGCATAATTAAGTTTTGGTCTGGTGTACTTCCACGGACATAGAGCGCACTTGAAAAATCATTCCCCGACTGCACACCAGGCAACATTTGCAGGGCACGAAATACATCCGCCTCAATGAAACCAGGCACCATGTTAATCTCTCTTAAGTCTAAAGAAATTTGACTGCTTTCGATTGACTGTTCAAATTTCTGCCGCTCTGCTGTCACCGTGACTTCCGCACCTTCTAAAACGGCCTGGCGTAAACGAATATTGATACGAATATCTTCATTTTCCGCAATATTTACATCTTCTTTATGAATTTCAAATCCAATCATAGAAGCGAGAAGTTGATAACTCCCGGGCGGTACATTGGTGATAACAAAATATCCGTCCACATTAGAAGCCGCCCCTATTGATGTTTCTGAAAGGAATACATTAGCGTAAGATATGGGCTCACCTGTTGCATCATCACGCACAAACCCACTGATGGTTGACATTTCTTGTGCGTTAACGGCTATAATAAAAAATAATAGAAGGATATATTTTATGGTTTTCATTTCTTTTTTTATTTATTTGTACTGCCTGGTGTTGGTGTAGTGAATTTCTCCCAATTCATTAAAAGTTAAATACCGATTTTCTTTTGGAGTATTTTCAAGCTTGGGATATACAATTTCATTAAAGAGTGTTTGTTCAATATATTTGAGTTTATATAAATCAGGCACAATCGCATTTTCTCTGCCCACACGATCGGACAGAAAAATGGTCATAGAATGATGAGATAATTTTCCCATTAAAATATTTAAGGCAATATTGCTTTCAATATCCTTATTGGCTAAAAAAGTGATTCGCATTTTATATCAAAAGTAACATCTTTATTGTTTATTTGCCATCTCCTGACCAAATCGTGGAAAAATTATTTCCATCAGAAACAGGTTAATCGTATCAACCGAAGCTTTATCACCATTTAAAACTATAGGCTAAACCAAACACATTAATTTCATCCGGGCTTGACTTGGTGATGTCCTCTTTTTTATATATGTAGAAAATCTTAATTGAGTTCTTTCGTGGAAGATCAACGGCAAAACCAAATGAAACTCTAAACCCATCAAGCTGATTATGATTTGTATTATAAAGATGAAACAATTCCCCAGAAAGATAGGGTTCAATCTTTTTACCTAACTTATACTCAATTGTAAATTTATTTCTGATCAATTCTTCAGGAAGTTCTCCATCCTCATTGGTTCTTTGAAACTTTGTGCGGTATTTCAGGCTTACAGGTTTGAAGCTATATTTATAAGATCCGCCAAAACTTAACCGCTGTTTAATTTTATTTTCAAATACAGCATAGCGATATGGAATCTGAATTTTCAGGCCATCGAAAACTTCATATGAAATAGAAACTTCTGAAAAGGTTTGTTTAAAAGTAGATAGTTGATTATTTAATCTTAGTTCCTGTTCAAATTCCAGCTCGAGCGAGTATGGGAGATTCCTTTCAAACCCTATACTGGTCCAGGATTCATTATCATCTAATCCGTAAGAACATTGAATACAAATGAAAAAGAGCCAATACCCTATATTTATTCTTGGTGTCTTATACACCTTACTTCCTCAATTAACTTCATTTATACCAAATTGAAGAATGGATATTTGTTTATTCATTTTTTTTATTCTTTGTAATAAATCCTGATACGTGCCGTGTCTCTTAGAAAATTCATTCTGCGGAATTCGAAACTTTGAATATTTAAGCCGGTTCTCTCTTTTAAATCCGCAAGTAATGTGTCATGATTTTCCGGTTTAATATTTTCAATCTTTTCGTACTCTATTGTAATACGGACCAGCAAATTCTTTCGCCAATATGTTTCAAGAAAATAAGTTAATCCAACCAATGCCACATTCGTAAATAACAATTCGGCATAAGACACTTCAGCGCTGCTTAAGGCGTTGATGACCCCAATGGTGATGACAATAAACAGGTAGGTCATTTCCTTGATGGGAATGGGATCCGTCCTGTAACGGAGAATGGCAAAAACAGCAAACAGTCCAAAAGCGAAACCAATATTGATGGTGACGTTACTCAAAAGAAAGGCGAAAAAGAAAATGAGGGAATTGAACATGAAATAGGTAAAGACAAAATCATTGTTGGTATGATTACGTTGATAAATCAGTTTTATAATGATAAAAGCGATTGTCAGGTTAAATCCAAAACGGATGATTAAATTCATTAGTTCAAGTGGAAAATCCATTATTTTTTCCTTTTATTTATCTTTGAGTTAAAATCTTATTTATTTGCAATAATTTGGGCTTAAAGCGGTTGTATTTAATTTCCTTATTAACGTGCAGCATGCCCATACAATATTTACTAAACCTCATTTCCTGGATTTTTAATTCACGAAGAATCTGAATAAAATCGGATTTTGGATTGTACTTTTTTTGTTTGATTTCTGAGATCACCAGTTGATCGAAAATCTTACTGCTTATTCCATTTTTGGCGGATAAGTTGGTGTCAATGGTCAGACGTTCATTAAAACTGTTATCAGTTAGTGTAATGCGCGAAAATTCCAAGTCTAGTTTTGGAGCAAGTTGATCGCCTGGAAGGCCAATTATTGCAGATACCAAATCTCTCTCCTGTTCACCAAGGCACTCATTCATTTCATCAGCCAGGAGTCGTTTTTTTACTGTCCGATTTTTATTATTTTTGATTTTGATTTCAAAAAATGATTTATTGTTGCTGCTGTATTTTCTAAATCGGACTTTAAATCGCTTCCTATTTTCATTATGGTGCTGATTATAAAAAAGGAAATCATCTGTATCAAAATAGGTGGTCTCATATGTAAACACTAATTTTTTATTAATCTCTAATATTCTGTAAAATGGTTTTATTTTTTCCAAAATCAAAGGTAAATGAATCTGATTGAATACAAATTTTGTGTCCTGACGGTCAAGGAGTTTAACTTTATCTAATTCATCCAAGGAGACTTTCTGGAAGTCATTTAGTAAATATTGGAATGAAAAATTTTCGTTTTTATTTATTACAAACAAATTAGTATTTAGTTTTTTCACAACTCTCTCACTATTTAGATAACATTCCGATGGCATATCTTAACTTTGACTTATGAACACATAAAAGAGAAAAAAAGAAATTAACCTGGTTGAGTTATTTTGCATTATTTTCACTGTTGTTACTTCTTAATAATAATCCGTTCCTTCTTAGTAGATGCAATTGTGCCAAATAACACACCTAATTATTTCTAGCAAATTCCAATTGCACCTTTAATTTATTAAGTTCATCTTCCCATTTTTGTACGTCTAAGGCATCAGAATGAGTATCGTCAACTTCTTGGGTAGCTGCGCTTATTTGCTCTGACCATGCAACGATTAAGCCGTTTACAGTACTGGCAGAAAAAGGACCGTTAATAAATTTGGTTTTTAAATCTTTGTATTCCTGTTCATATGATGCCCAACCTCCGATTAGTTTATCACAGGCTGCTGACCATTGATAAATAAAAAAAGAACCATAAGGAAAGGGCTGGCAATTATTTTGAGTTTCACCCCAATCATCTGCTATGGGTGTCACTGGATTGGCGTTGCTTAATATATTTTCAAATGCGTTATCTAAGTCCCAGGGTATGAGATTTATTTTTTGATTGTTGGGCTCTTCATACCAATAATAATTATGATTACCACATCCACCAACTTCGCAATACCAATGAAAAGGCCCGTCATCATTTCGAATCGCCCGATCAACCACTGCAAATGAAACAATTTTATTGATATCCATATACTTTGAAATAATATTTTGAAGTTCAGTATTTGAAGCATTGGATAATTTTTCTGCGAAATTATTCATGATGGCTACGGATGGGTTATCATCCTCATTTGTTTTTAAAGCAACAATAAATGATTGTTCATTTGTAGGTGTGCCATCGTTGGTTAAAGGCCATACCTCTTTATATACATTTCCATTCTGATCATCAAAATGATAATCGGTAAAGGAGCCATCTATTTGTTCAGTAAGTGCATATAAACCTGAATAGTCATCATTAATCATCAACCGTGCATGGACGGATCGAGGTGCCTCCACCCCCATTGCCCTAAATAACCAATATCCTATGCGTTCATGCATCTGAGATGGGTCAAGGTTTTGGGAATGAAATTGCAGTTTTTTCAGGCCATAAAATCTTTCTTCCCTTCCATTCCAATTGATTTTGACCTTCATTGATAGTTTAGTACAGATTTTTTTGCCAGAAGGCTCAAAAATATTAGGCCCATCTACACACCCAACAAATGCCCCAATGCTGCCTTTATACCTGATACCAACAGGACTAATTGTGTCCCCTTTAAAAATGAGCATACCCTCAACATATTGTTCTGCAACGGGATCGCTATCAATTTTTTCCAGATCTTCTTTAGGTATTTTTAACTCAAATGTATGCAACACATTCTGATCAAAAATAAACTCGGATCCTAAATTAAGGTACTGTTCGTCACCCTTTGGGTTTATAGTAGGAACAATAAAATTGAGGTCCGCATCAGTATCCTTATTATCATAACAAGACAGCAAGGCTATTAATAATAAAAAATTGAATCGCTTAATAATAAATCGCTTTTTTTTGAGTTCATCTAGATAATTACTCATTTTGTTCAATCATTCTCTCCTAATTGGAAGATTTGATCTACAGATTTTTCAAATACTTTGGATAGTTTCAATGATAAAACGGTAGACGGAACATATTTCCCAGATTCAATCGCATTGATACTTTGTCGGCTTACCCCTACAAGTTTTGCTAATTGTTCCTGAGTAAGGTTTTTTATAGCACGTTCTACTTTTAAACTATTCCTCAAAACTCAAATCCTGTCTTGATTGCCAAACTTTATAATAGAAATGAAATATTTTATAGTGAGAATGAATATTATTCAACCAAGACGCTTAAAGCGATTAGGTATTAGTATGTTTGTAGTCATAATAAATATTCTTCTTTTAAATCGTAGTTTTAATGTAAAGTATACTTTACTATATATCAAGTATATTTTACCTTTTTTAATAAAATTAGCAGATTTTTTCTGTAACTGCTTGGTGTACAATTTATTGTTGATTTGTTTTTATGCATACTGCATTAGGCCAAACATATAGTTTTTTATACGATTATTGTTTCACTAATTTTTCATATGCTCTATTCCAATAGAAACTTCAAAGCCAACCCCAGTCAGAATTCAGCCATTACCCATCCACCGGCACCATTGATGATTTTGGCTGGCGCGGGAACGGGAAAAACATCTACCTTATTGCATCGCATCCGTTATCTGGTTAATTCAAAAATAGTTAATTCAAAACATGTTCTTTTACTTACCTTTACAGAAAAAGCCACTGCAGAAGCCAAACATACTATTCATCATATTCTTGGAAATGAGGCTGAATCAATTTTTGTGGGCACATTCCACAGTTTTTGCCACTCCATCATGCGGCGGTATGGTCCTGAAAACCGTATGGATGATGTGCTATGGCAGGAAAGCGATATTCTCTACTATCTCATCCATCACTTTGATGAAATGGATTTTATACAGTCGCGTGTTTTCTCCGATAATCCCGTTAAAGCCATTCGGGACTCATTCATTCCTTTTTTCAACAGGGTTAGTGATGAACTGCTTTCACCCGCTGACCTGGAAAATAAAATTCAAAATATGGAAGATACCCAGGATTGGGTTGAAGAAAATTTTCCCGGTATCCATCCAGAGAGCACACGGTTCGATGATGTAAGTTACCAGTTAAATGATTTAGTGAAAGCACATGCGTTTTTCCAAAAAGGTAAGGCCAAAGATAATGCCCTGGATTTTGGCGATATGATTTTCGGGTGTTACGAAGTTCTAAAAAATAACCTCTCCGTTCTTACTCAAGTTAGAAATGAATTCCGGCATATTTTTATCGATGAATATCAGGATAACAATTACGCTCTGAATAAAGTTGTGAATCTCATTGCAGAAAATAATCCCAGCATTACAGTAGTTGGGGACGAGGATCAATGCATCTATTCTTTTCGCGGTGCGAATTACTACAATATTTCAGATTTCCGAAATCGGTATAAATCCCATCCGAATTATGCAGAAATTCCCCTGGTAGAAAACCGTAGGTCAACTCAGAAAATTCTTGACCTTGCCAATGCTACGATCAGCCATAATCCAGATCGTACACCCAAAAATCTAAAATGCCTCCCCGATGCTAAGACAGGACCGAAACCACAATGGATTCAGATGAATAAAAAGGAAACATTAGAAGCTTTGCCGGATTTAGTGCATTCTTTAATCCACAATGGAAAAGCACTTTATGGTGATATCGCCGTCATTTGCCGTGGGTGGGCAAATGTTAGAGATATGGCAGATGCCTTACAAAAATCCGCCATTCCTGTTGATATACATATAGAGAAATTTTTTGATGTGCCCATCGTAAAAAATGTCCTTGCCTGGGGACACTTACTATCTAAAGATGATCATGCCCAAATTGCATTATACCGGATACTGAGAGAACATTTGGGCGAAACATGGACAAATTCATTTTTTCAATCCATGGAAAAAACCACTATTGAAGAAAAGCTCGACCAACTGAAGTCACAAGCTAAAGAATCAAAAGAGATCACTTTCGTTATGCAATCATTCGAAACACTTCAGAAATCATTAGGAAAAAAGTTAAAGGCAGACGAAATGGTTTGGGAAATATTGACTGCTTTGAAAAAAACTCATTTAATGATTTCAATGCGGATGGCGTATAGATATTCCCAAAGGCTTAACCTTGCTAATGCAGGTGAAATTTTAAATCTTGCTGAACAATTTGTCAACAAAGACCCCAATGCATCCTTCAGCAATTGGCTCGATTTTATGGAAGTCATGTCTTTGGCTTCGAACCAGAACGCTGCTCAGCCGGAACTCGAAAAGGATAATCTCGCTGTGCAAGTAATGACCATCCACCAGAGCAAAGGACTCCAGTTCCCCGTTGTGATAATGCCTTTTCTCTACAGTGGAAGTTTTCCTTCAAATCTGAAGAAACATCCAACCATTAACCGATTACCGACCTCCTGGATGGCTTGGGAGCAGAATGCAGATACTCCATTTCGAATCCTCCACGAACGGGAAGAACGGCGCGTATTTTATGTGGGTATCACCCGCGCAGAAACATATTTATATTTATACGGACCTACGAAAAGACAATCTCTTTTTACAAAAGAATTAGAAAACCTGAAACCACAGCCCATGGAGATTAAGACCATGAATGAACATGAAGAAAAAACAGTTTCACTGAGTGAAAGACGCCAAAGACTTTTGGCAGATTTGAACCGGGAAATCGCTGCCAATCAATTGGAAAATGCGCGAATAATTTTGGAAGAGATGGAACGAGATGATCTCCCCAAAGATTTAACCGATTCAGGTCAACCGAAAGATGTCTCTGGTATACTTCATCTGTCCTCTACCAAAATTGATACCTATAATTCCTGTCCGTTGAAATACAGGCTAAAATACATTGATAAAATTCCTGAAAGAAAAACGCGTGCTACTGGAGAGTTTGGTTCTATTATGCACAGCATATTGGAAGAATTTCACGGACTTGAAGTTGCAGACCAAACAGAGAAAGTGTTATTTGATCTTCTGGAAAAACACTGGCGTGAGGATTCTTTCGAATACCGCCAGCGCGGGGAAGAATTTCGCAAGCAGGGCGGAGAATTATTATCCGACTATTTCCGGTTTATACAGAAAAATCCGCCTACTGTTTTGGGACGGGAAAAACCCTTTTCCTATACCATGAATAATATTAACGTAAAAATTTCAGGGAAGATTGATCGTATTGATCAAGATGGTGATTTGCTTGGTATTGTAGATTATAAAACAAGTAAAAAGAAGGATAAATCTGAAAATAATTTGCAAATGGCATTGTATTCGGAAGCCATTTTACGTGATGCCGTCCCCGGGATCAATGGTAATCCGGGAAATGCAAGTTTACACTTTTTACGGTATGGGGATGATCCCTTGTCATCACACCATTTCTCTGAGGATGATTTAGAAATAAGTCGGGGAAAAATTCGTGAAGTTGCAAATGGCATTCGAACAGGATCCTTTGAAACAAAAAAGAGTGATTATAATTGCCAGTACTGCGACTATAAAGATTTCATCTGCCCGGCTTGGGAAGATTAATTTTTTTTTTGGTACAAATAACGAATAGCATCTAAATTGGTGGACTTTGATTACATAATGAGGAGGTAATTGTGAAAAAATATATCCTTTTTCTAATATTGATCGGATTTGGTTTCGCTGAATCAATCGCTGATAAAACAAAATCCATGGATAAAATGGATGGATATTTAAATCTATATTGGGAAAATGAAACGGGAAAACTATGGCTGGAAATTTCCGATTTTAACCAAGAATTCCTCTATGTGAATTCACTCATGGCAGGGATGGGTTCCAATGATGTGGGCCTGGACCGGGGTCAGTTGGGCAATGGAAGAATTGTATATTTTCATCGAGTCGGCCCGAAAGTGTTAATGATTCAGCCCAATTATTATTACCGGGCTGTGACTGATGATCCCCGTGAAAAAAAGTCGGTTGAGGATGGGTTTGCAAAATCTACCCTTTGGGGGTTTACAGTAGAAGCAGAAGAGGACAACCGTGTTTTAGTCGATGCCACAGACTTTTTTCTGAATGATGCTCATGGTATTGTTTCTCGATTAAAAAATCAAAAAATGGGGAATTACAAGGTGGATAAAAGTCGCTCAGCCATTCACCTCCCGGCTACCATGAATTTTCCGAACAATACGGAAGTGGAAGCTCTCATGACCTACACAGGGTCGAATCCGGGAAAATATGTTAGACAAACTACACCGACGCCCACCGCCATAACGATGAGGCTCCATCATTCATTTGTTGAACTTCCAGATGACAATTATACGCCAAGAAATCATGATCCCCGAGCGGGATATTACCCCATGTCCTTTCAGGATTATGCTGCACCATTGGACGAATCCATTTACAAACGGGTGATAACGCGTCATCGGTTATACAAGAAAAATCCCAATGCCAGAACGAGTGAAGCGGTTGAACCCATTATTTATTATATAGATCCCGGCGTCCCGGAACCGGTGAAATCAGCCATGCTGGAAAGCGGTGGTTGGTGGAATCAAGCCTTTGAAGCGGCAGGATATAAAAATGCTTTCCAGATGAAAGTACTGCCGAAAGATGCGCACCCCATGGACGTCCGATACAACATGATTCACTGGGTCCATCGTGCCACTCGGGGATGGTCCTATGGCAGTTCCGTTGACGATCCGCGTACAGGAGAGATTTTGAAGGGAAACGTATCTCTTGGTTCGCTCAGATTGCGCCAGGATTACCTCATTGCCACCGGATTATTGGCACCTTATGATAATGGCACTGCAGTCCCCGATTATATGCGTGAATTAGCTTTGGCAAGAGTCCGCCAACTCGTGGCACATGAAATTGGCCATACCATTGGATTGGCTCATAACTATATCGCCAGTACGGTTGATCGTGCGTCCGTAATGGATTACCCTCACCCAAAAGTTACTGTTAATCAAAAGGGGCAAATTGAATGGCAGGATGCCTATGGTGTGGGCATCGGGGAGTGGGATAAAATATCTGTCGCCTACGGCTATCAGGATTTCCCAAAAGGAACCAACCAAAAGGAAGCATTAGAAGAAATCATTCAAGATGGTATCCGTCGCGGTTACACATTTATTACAGATCAGGATGCAAGGCCACTTGGTTCTGCCCATCCCACTGCTCACCTTTGGGATAATGGAAAAGATCCAGTATCCGAGTTACAAAATTTAATGGCAGTCCGTAAAGTAGCGCTGGATAATTTTGGTGAAAATAATATTAGAATGGGTCAACCCTATAGTGATATAGAGGATGTACTGGTTCCTATATATTTTCTCCATCGGTTTCAAATTGAAGGTGCAGCCAAAGTGGTGGGTGGATTGAATTTCACTTATGCCCTCCGAGGTGACGGTCAAATGGTAACAGAATTCCTCGATCCAAAATTCCAAATGGAAGCCTTGGATGGGCTCATCGGTACACTCCAACCGGATGCATTAACTTTAAGAGAGGAACTTCTTCAACTTATTCCTCCCCGTGCTTCTGGACGAGGCCGAACCCGTGAATCTTTTAATTCCAGAACCAGTGTTACATTTGATGGCGTCAGCCTTGCGGAAACTGCCGCCAACCTGACTTGTCGAATGATCTTTCATCCTGCCCGGGCAACACGTTTGGTTGAATACAACGCTCGAAATACCAAACAACCGGGATTGGAAAAAGTTTTAAACGAAATAATTAAAGAAACAATATTACAATCGGCCCCTGCTGGCCTTGGGGGTGAAATAAAACGGAATGTTGATTTTACCATCCTCGATCATCTCATGAGTTTGACTATAAATAAAAATGCATCCCCCGCTGCCCAATCGATCGCCATGGCGCAAGTGAATTCATTATCACATAAATTGTTCCGTAACCGTGGAAAATCATCCCGAGATAAAGCCCATTTCAGTATGCTACAACATCGAATCAAAACCTTCCTGGATGAACCGGAAAAATTTGAACCCATAAAAGTACCAAAAGCACCGCCAGGATCGCCAATCGGTACCGAATTCGGATGTACATTTGAAAATCCATTCAACAATTATTCTAAATAAAAGGAAGTTAAAATGAAACGGAATATCCTATTTATCCTAGTACTGATATCCGCCATCCTTTCTGCCGATGAACTGGATATGAAAAAATTTAAAGGAATGAAAGCTCGGAGCATTGGTCCCGGCGGTATGAGTGGTCGAGTAACAGCCATTGATGTTGTCCTTTCCAATACGGATGTCATTTATGTCGGTACCGCCTCTGGCGGCCTTTGGAAATCCGAAAGCGGCGGCATCAAATGGGAACCCATTTTTGATGATCAAAAAGCCGCTTCCATTGGGGACGTAACGGTTGATCCCACCAATCCAGACGTGATCTGGGTGGGAACGGGCGAAGGCAACCCGCGGAACAGTCAATCGGCTGGTTTTGGTGTATATAAAAGTATTGATGGCGGTAAATCTTGGGATTTCAAAGGGTTGGGTGAAACGCGGAATATTCACCGAGTTTTGATCAATCCCCATAATCCCGATGAAGTATATGTGGGTGCCCAAGGTGCTGCATGGGGCGAGAGTGAGCACCGAGGTGTGTATAAAACATCCGATGGCGGCGACTCTTGGGAAAAAATTCTCTACATTGATGAAAAAACCGGGATTGGTGAATTGGTCATGGATCCCCGTAACCCAGACAAACTGATTGCCAATATGTGGCAGTTCCGACGGTGGCCATGGTTCTTTAAATCCGGTGGTCCAAGTTCAGGGATGCACATCACATTTGATGGGGGTAAAACATGGAAAAAACGAACGGATAAAGATGGCCTGCCCAAAGGTGATTTGGGCCGCATGGGCATTGCCATTGCACCCAGCAATCCGAAACTGATTTATGCCCTGATTGAATCCAAAAAAAATGCACTATATAAATCAGAGGATGGCGGTTTTAAGTGGAATAAAGTATCCGATAAAAAAATTGGCGGCCGCCCTTTTTACTATGCAGAAATCTATGTAGATCCGGTGAATGAAAATAGAATCTATAATCTCCATACCTATGTGACTGTTTCCAATGATGGGGGCAAAACGTTTGGTTCCCTCATGACGGCTTACGGAGAAAATGGGGTTCATCCGGACCACCATGCATTCTGGGGCCATCCCACCAATCCCAATTTCATAATTGAAGGGAATGACGGTGGATTGAATTTTTCAATGGATCGGGGTAAAACATGGCGGTTTGTGGAAAACCTTCCTGTGGCCCAGTTTTACCATATTAATTATGACATGGATTGGCCTTACAACGTATATGGCGGCATGCAGGATAATGGCTCCTGGCGCGGCCCTGCTTATATCTGGCGCTCTGGCGGTATCCGAAATTCATATTGGGATGAGTTGGCGTTTGGCGATGGATTTGATGTAGTTCCTCACCCCGGGAATTCCCGTTTTGGTTATGCCATGAGTCAGCAGGGATATGTGAGCAGATACGACTTGGTTACAGGACATCAACAAATGATTCGTCCCGTACACCCTAATGGAGAATATCTCCGTTTCAATTGGAATGCGGCCATTGCTCAGGATCCATTTGATGAAAATGCCATTTTTTTTGGCAGTCAATATGTTCATTACAGTATAGATCGCGGAAACAATTGGGATATTATTTCTCCGGACCTCACCACCAATGATCCGGAAAAGCAAAAACAGCACGAAAGTGGCGGATTAACTTTTGATGCTACCGGTGCGGAAAACTATACAACCATTCTTGCTATTGAACCGAGTTCATTGGATCGCAACGTAATCTGGGTGGGTACTGATGACGGGAATGTGCAACTCACTACTGATCGCGGAAAAACTTGGAAAAATGTCGCAAAGAAAATCCATGGTGCACCTGTAGGCAGTTGGGTAACACAAATTAATGCATCCAAATATGATCCAGCTGAGGCTGTAATAGTCATAAACAATTACCGCCGTAATGACTGGAAACCCTATGTTTTCAAAACAAATAATTATGGGAAATCATGGAAGTCCATTGCAAATGAAGAAGACGTATGGGGTCACGCATTGAGTTTTGTTCAAGACCCCATTGAGCCAAACCTCCAATTCTTAGGAACAGAGTATGGTCTTTACGTCACCCTGGATAATGCCAAAACCTGGACAAAATGGACCAGTGGCTATCCCACAGTTTCTACCATGGATTTAAAAATTCACCCAAGAGAACATGACCTTGTAATTGGCACATTCGGACGGGCAGCCTACATCCTGGATGATATTCGCCCGTTGCGGGAAATGGCATCTACCAAAAAAGATTTGATGAAAAAACGACTCCATTTTTTCGAACCACCTACTGCAGTTATGGCAATTAATCGCCAAGCGTCGGGTACACGGTTTGAAGCCAACGCCATATTTGCAGGGAAAAACCGTGGTCGTGGCGCCATGCTGACTTTTGTATTTAATCCAGATAAGAAAAAGAAAGAAAAACCAAAAAAAGATAAAGGGGATAAAAAAGGGAAACCAGAAGACAAAAAAGAGAAGGTAACCATGGAAGTTCTTGATGAAGACGGGAAAGTGATTCGTACAGTGAAACACAATGTGGAGGCGGGCATAAACCGCGTTTATTGGGGATTACGGCGCAAAGGTGTTCGATCTCCCAATGCACCTAAACCAACCAAGCCAGATGCGAAAGAACCGGGTGGTCCTCCTGTTTTACCCGGTGAATACACCATTCGTTTATCCCATGGGAAGGATACAACCTCACAGGTCGTGAATGTTATTTTAGATCCGCGCGTGGGTATTAATACGCGTAATCTGGAACGACTCCAGCCCATCTATGAACGGCAAATGGAAATTACAGCGTCAGTTACAAAAGCCATGGATCGCATTCGGGAATCCAAAAAGATCGTTGAATCTGTGAATAAAATGCTGGATGTAAAAAAGAATAAATCCCATAAGACACTCCAAAAAAATGGGAAATCCATGACGGACAGTTTAAAGGTTTTGGAAGAACTGATCGTGAACAAAAAAGGACTCCAGGGTATCGTGAGAAGTCCCCAAATACTCAGTGGCAAGATTAGCGCCCTCAATAGGTATTTATACAGTAACTTGACCGGACCTAATAAAAGTCACGATTACCTGCTTGATTATTCTGAAGCAGAAACGGAAAAAGTCCTCGACCAAGTCAATCAGTTCTATAAAGAAGAATGGCCGAAATATCAGACCGCCGTTGAGGATGCGAATCTTTCCCTGTTTAAGGAATTTACACCAATCAAAATAAATTAGAGAAATTGAGGAAAAAATGATTGATAGAAGAAAATTCATCAAAACAATGTCAATGCTGGGCCTCAGTATACCGGCAATGGCAAAATCGGTTTCCAAAAAATCAGAAAATAGCTCACTTGTAAAACGCAATCCAATTATTCTGTGCAGCCGAGGTGAAAAATGGGGTAAAAAAGTGCTCAAACCGGGTTGGTCAATTCTTAAGAAAAATGGATCCCTTTTAGATGCAGTTGAGCAATCGGCAAATATCACCGAATTAGATCCGGAAGATGGGTCTGTTGGGTTTGGGGGACTGCCAAATGAAAATGGTGTGGTGCAACTAGATGCTTCTATTATGTATGGGCCTACCCATAATTGTGGATCTGTTGCAGCCATTGAGGGTATCAAAACGCCATCATCTGTTGCGCGCCTGGTCATGGAACGAACCGATCATATCCATATTGTGGGAAAGGGAGCACAGGATTTTGCTCGGGTACATGGTTTTAAAGTAGAAAATCTGCTAACGGAGCGGTCCAGAAAAAGTTGGCTGCGATGGAAAGAAAATTTATCGGATAAAGATGATTGGTTTCCCCCTGCTGATGGAAATTACGATTCAGATCGATCCACCGGAACCATCAATGTATTAGCCATAGACAGTGCTGGTGATATTGCAGGTATTACCACAACCAGCGGACTGGCCTGGAAAATTCCCGGCAGGATCGGTGATTCGCCTATTATTGGTGCAGGTTTATACCTGGATAATGAGGTTGGAGCGGCTGGAGCCACAGGTCGTGGAGAAGAGATTCTTCGCACCTGCGGATCATTTTTTGTGGTAGAACAAATGCGGGCTGGCAAATCTCCACAAGATGCTTGTGAAGCTTTATGCGAACGAATTATTTATATCAACGGTGGTAGAGACAAAGTCAATTTCAATGACAAAATTGTCGCTGTAAATAAAAATGGGAACGTTGGCTGTGCTTCAATATTAGGTGGAAAAGGACGAGAACCCAAACTGGCCTATTGGTCCAATAAAGGATTTAAAGTCTTAAAAGGGACTTACATCATCGAAAATTAATTTGCTGTCAAAGTCCATTCCAGGATACCGTTGAACTTGGTCCCCTGTATCACCGCTTTCTTTGGTTTTGTAGTAGATGAACCATCCACACGGGTTGAATTGCCCGTCACTGTATATTGATAAATCGTTCCGCCATTGGCATCTTCCAGGCGAACAATAGTAGTATCATTGCTTTTAAAATCAGTTACGATCAATGTAGATGCCACGGATTTCCCTTCCTGCAAATTGAAGGAAAGATCAATAGTTTCATCCAATGTATAATTATCTCCACGCACGCTAAACGAAAATGCAGAAGGCGTATTGATCACCACCGGAAGATTCTCCACCAATCCGTGATCGGGATCAGGCGGCCCCACGCAGGAGGACAAGATAAAAGATAAAAGGGTAAAAGATAAAATTTTCTTCATTCGTTTAATTCCTTAGGTTCATCTCCCTGTCCCAACTGTAATTCTTCAATTTTATCCATGGGTTTTTCCAATGCTCGGCGACGTGTACCGGTTAATTCCTCATAATGAGATGAAACCGTCCCCAGCGTTTTTCCCAATGCATCAAGTTTATCAATGAATTTTTCCCATTGTTCCTTAAAAACGCCAACCAGTTTCTGCATTTCACCCGCTTTTTGCTCCATAGAGAAATTGGAGACGGATTGTCTAATCAATGACAATACAGCGTAAAGTGTAATGGGTGAACAGAGTAACACCTTCCGCGAAAGTGAAAAATCAATGAGGTCTCGGTCTTCTTGATTTAAAAAAGCATAAATACTTTCATTGGGAATGAACATGAGCACAAAATCCACCGTACCTCCTTCGGGGTCGATATAGGTGCGTTTTTCAATGGCTTTTACATGGTTCCGCACATCGGCTAAAAAGGCTTTTTTCTCTGCCGCCTGTTCATTCTCATTATCAGTACTTAAATAATTTTCGTAATGGGTCAGAGGAAATTTCACATCCATATTGATGCATTTTGAATCAGGCAATTTAAAAGTAAAATCAGGACGACCTTCCCCAGCTTGGGCCTGTTTCTCAAAATTGATACCTTCCACCAATCCCATGAAATTCAAAATGTCCTCCACCATCCGTTCGCCCCATTGACCACGTGCTTGAGAACTGGACAAAACTCTTTGCAATTTCGTTGTTGTTTCGGCCAGATCGCCAATCCCCTTTTGGGAGGATGCAACCTGCCCTTTCAGTTCATTGGTGGATTTATCAAGTCCTTCCAACTTTTTCTTCATTTCAATTAAAGATTGATCGATCAATTCTTTTTTCTGATTCAATTGCCCATCAGAGGATTTTACCAATTCGCCAAACTTATTTTCTGCCAGTTTCAGAAAGGTCTCCAGGTTTTGATCTAAAGCCTGTTTGGATAGATCACCAAATTCTGCCTTCAACTGATCTCGGCTGGATTGAGCTGCATCGATCTCCTTTTGGCGAAGAAACCAAATTAATCCGCCCCCAATAGCGACACCGACTAAAAATAGAATAATGCCCGAAATAAATGTCATGCTGTTTCTATACTTCCTTTCAATCCTAAAATGTCCGCTTTTTCTTTTAAAGCATCAATCACGAATTGGATGTGTTCTGTCATGTCAACCCCAAGTTCTTCGATACTTTGAAAAATATCTTCTCGCAATACGGAGGCGGCGAATGACTTCTGTTTCAATTTCTTTTTTACCGATTTTGGTTTCACCTCAAAAATAGACTTAGACGGACGGACATAAGTAACGGCAAAAATGAAACCGGTCAATTCATCCACAGCAAAAAGGGCTTTCGCCATATCAGTATCCCTGGGAATTCCCGAATAGGTCGCATGTCCCATTATGGCCCGTGTGATAGATTCGGGATATCCCTTTCCTTTCAGGATTTCATTCCCGCGAAAGGGATGCTCTTCCATGGATGGATATTTCTCATAATCAAAATCGTGCATGAGCCCCGCCAGGCCCCATTCGTTGGGATCGCCATCGTACTTCTCCGCCATCTTTCGCATGGCCTGTTCCACACCCAATGCATGCCGTCTCAAACTATCGGTTTTGGTGTATTCGTGAAGCAGTTCAAGCGCTTTCTCTCTGGATGGACAACCGGACATTAGATACCCAATAAATCTACAACCAGGCGAATCACCTCTCCCGTGGCCGTCCCTTTATTTTGGTAAGGCAGATCCTTATCTCCCCAAGCCGTGCCCGCTATATCAAAGTGGCACCAGGGAATATCTTCGCCTACAAATGCTTCCAGGAATGCGCCACCGGCAATGGAGCCGGCCTGCATGGGGGCACCCACATTTTTTACATCGGCTATCTTGGATTTCACCTGTTCCAAATACTCATCCCAAAGGGGGAATTCCCACACTTTTTCTGCAGTGGTTTTTGAAGATGATTTGATGGCATCCACCAACGCTTCATCCGTCCCCATAATTCCTGTAGCCACATGGCCCAAAGCCACCACCACGGCGCCAGTAAGTGTGGCAAAATCAATCATATATTCCGGATCATAATGTTTGGATGAATAAGATAATGCATCTGCCAAAATCAAGCGTCCTTCTGCATCGGTATTTAGCACTTCGATGGTTTTTCCATTATAGGCTGTGAGTACATCTCCTGGACGGTAGGCTTTATCTCCACTCATATTTTCTGTAGACGGAATAATCCCTATAATATTCATCTTGGGTTTGAGTTCTGACACCGCTTTCATCACACCCAAAACCACACCGGAACCACACATGTCATATTTCATTTCATCCATCTTGGCCGCTGGTTTGATGGATATACCGCCGCTGTCAAATGTGAGTCCCTTCCCCACCAATACTTTCGGTTTTTGTTTTTTGGGACCGCCCATGTATTCCATAATGATGAATTTCGGTGGTACTTCCGTCCCCGAAGCAACACCAGCCAAAGCACCCATGCCCATTTTGGTGAATTTTTCCCGGTCAAATACAGTCACTTTCATACCGCCGGCCTTCCCAATGGCCTTGGCGTTTTCTGCCAAATGGGATGGTGTTGCGATATTTCCAGGTCGGTTATCAACATTTCTGGCAAGGCAAACCCCATTGGCGATTATAGTTCCCTTTTCCACCGCTTTTTTATTCCCACCAACTATCGTGGCATCCTTCATTTCAAATGGATCGTCATCGGTGGTTTTAAATTCATTGAACTGGTAACTGCCCAGCACAAGGCCTTCTGCAGCTGCCTGAGACATGTAATCATCTTTGGCATCTACGGGCACGAGGAAAGAAACTGAATTAATTTTATTCGCATTACAGGCTTTGGATACACCGCCGCCGGCTTTGCGCAAAGTTTCTGCATTGAGCTCCCCCCTATTGCCGAGACCAAATATAAAAGCAATGGTACCCTTTTTACCCACGACTGTTTTGACTTCGCCCGATTTTCCTTTAATGAGATTGGCCGCAAGCATATTAGACAGTCCCCTTCCCAGTTCTCGATTAACGCCTTGAAATTGTCGGGAGATTTTTAAATCATCATAAATACCCACCGCAACCGCATGGGACTTTATTTTCTGCCAATCGCCTGAACTGTGCTTTATTTTTGAAAGATGTGCCATCGTTATCCTCGAATTTTGAATGAATTACACTTTAAGTATCAATAAAATTAGCTTATCCATTCCCATTTTCAAATATGGAAACAATAAATACAAGAATAAATATTCGGGAGTTTCAATTTGAATTAATTCAAGATCAAGCATACATTCTACCTATGAATTATTTCTATGGAATTTAAAGCATGACTGATTTAATGCAAATACAGTATAAAGCACACCATAGGCGTATTATATTGCTTATATGCAGTATAGAAACGGGTTAGTATTTATTCAGGTGTAAATTCAAACCAAAGAATTAAAATATGGAGGTAGCCATGATTAAAAACATCGTTTTTTCAGGACTGATTCTTATGTCAATCATTCAACCTATTTATCCCCAGGAACGTGTCATTACGGAAAAAGGGAATGTGGTCATCCTTAATCCGGATGGATCCTGGATTTCCTATACATCTCCAAAGCAGGATGTATCCAGCAAAGAGAAACTGGAAGGTTTAGAGTTGTCCACGAGTGTTCGGGACTTTTTCAGTGGGCTCTTCCAAAGTGTTGGAATTGAGATTATTGATACTGATGAAGAATTCACAATCAGACAGAAGGATGGGAATTTCATATATAGCAACGGAATCCTGCGGGAGAAGGTTGATTTTACGGTGGAAATTTATACCTTTCAGGTGGATAGGCTAGCATCATTCATCCAAGCAGGAGAATTGAGTGAGGTTGAAAAATTCAGGGTTTTAAAAGCTTTTTATCATCCGGTAACGATGGCTGGATTGACACAACCTGAAGCAAAAAAGTTTATGACGAGCAGATTTTTCAGCTGGTTCATCGACCGCAAGAGAATAACCCACGTCACTCTCGTATCGCCAGACCACGAAAAGGAACCCAGTGCATCTTATTCTCTGCTTTTTATCAACAAACAGTGGCTATTGGTTCCCGGTCTCTATGGACTACCGGAACGTGTTTTTAAGGTGAAAGTTGACCAATCCCTGGACATGAACCGCCATATGGTCCGGGCTATGGAAGTCAACCGCTTCTGGGAATGGGTTAAACTTGCCAATTGGTATAAAAAATGGCGTCAGGAAGTTGAGGTGTAAAATATGAAAAAACATGAACACACATCTTATTTCAGAAGATTATTATACGATTTGAAGAATGGTGAAGAAACATAACCCCCACTCCACCGGATATAGAAATTGACAATTTTAAATTGAAAATTGAATTTTCGGTGAGTTTATTCATTAGGTCGCTATCTTGATGACAAAGCGTGAACAAAATGATTAAAGTGATGAAGACGGGAAATACCGCATACAAAGCTGCCATCCGCCTTGCCATCTCGACAGGGATCATATTGCTGCTGCCCTTGATTGCGATGCAGTACACTGATGAAGTGGTCTGGGATCTGGCCGATTTCGTTGTCGCCGGTGTCCTCCTATTCGGCACTGGTCTCGCGTATGAGTTGATGGCGAGGAAAGGAGGCACTGTCGCATACAGAGCCGCCGTCGGCATTGCGCTTGCAACAGTGTTCCTCCTCGTTTGGGTGAACGGTGCCGTTGGCATTATCGGGTCTGAAAATAACGACGCCAACTTGATGTATTTTGGGGTGATTTCCATCGGAATCATCGGTGCCATCATCTCGCGCTTACAGCCGCTTGGAATGGCGCGTGCGTTGTTTGTGACAGCGTTAGCTCAGGCGTTGGTTCCCGTGATCGCACTTACCATCTGGCAGCCCACGTCCTGGGGCGCAGCGGGTGTGTTCGGTGTGTTCGTTCTGAACGCGTTCTTTGTCATGCTGCTTGTCGGATCGGCCTTGTTATTTAAACGCGCGGCGTACGCCGAGGAGATGCCATCAAAAGTAACCTCACTATGACTAGCTCATGAGGACTATCGTAGGCGAGTTCGTATGATTTTATCAATTCCCAAATGAACGAATGTACCTAATTCAGGCAAAAAAAACTGCCATATGCATAATCCCCACTCCATCCCCGCTGGCAGGCGGATGAGTTTATTCGTTAGGCGAAAAATGATGGGGACCGGACCTCACCATTAATGAAGTAAGGCAACTGCTATGGCCATAAAAACGCATCGGATTCTTGCCGCCGTTAATGTATTTTTCATTATATCCGCATAATTAATCACCGATCCATTTCGTTATATTTCCTTTTAGACTTTTACCTGTTTGACCCTCCCAGAACTTACCCGTATTTTCTCAGCAAATTATGATTCTAACACAGGAGATATCGAATTATGAAATTCAGAATAATAACAGGATTACTATCATGCATTTTCTTTATGGGCGGTTGTACCGTGCCAACCCCTAAAACAATAACCATGGAGAGCACCACCGTATCAACGGAACAAAACCCATTTTATACAGAAAGTTCGCTGTATATGAAATATCCTGAATTTGATAAAATCAAAAATAAACATTATACCCCAGCCTTTGAAAAAGGTATGGCAGATCATATGGCTGAAATTGACGCTATAGCAGAACGGGCAGATTCACCCACTTTAGAAAACACCATTATTTCCATGGAGAAATCCGGCGCATTATTGGATCGCGTGGCTACGGTCTTTTTTGCACTCACCTCAGCCAATACCAACGATGAAATGGAAAAAATTCGAAGTGAAATGGCCCCCAAGTTATCGGCCCATAGTGATCAAATTTTACTCAACGGAAAACTATTCCACCGGGTTAAAACTATATATGAACAGCGAGACCAATTGGGACTCGACGCAGAATCAAAACGGTTGGTTGAAAAGTATTATACTGATTTTATACGATCCGGTGCCAATTTATCAAGCGAAGAAAAAGAATCCCTTAAAAAGATTAATGGTGAAATGGCCGTTTTACAAACCACCTTTAGTCAGAATGTATTAAAAGAGGTTAATGCCTTAGCTGTTGTGGTGGATTCCAAAGATGAATTGGATGGCTTGTCTGATGCGGCTATCGAAGCAGCTGCGAATGAAGCCAAATCTCGTGAATTAGATGGTAAATATGTCCTCACCTTACGAAATACCAGTGGTCAGCCACCTATGGCTTCTTTGACGAATCGTGCTTTGCGAGAACGCATTCATAAAACATCCCTTTCTCGCGGTAGCCGCGGCAGTGATTTTGACAATCGAGACGTCTTGGCAAACGTCATCAAACTCCGGGCGGAAAGAGCCCAACTCATGGGATATGACAACCACGCCGCTTATTCCCTGGAAAATCAAACTGCCCAGACGCCGAAAGCCGTGAATGAACGGCTTAGCAGTCTGGCGCCAAAAGCAGTGGCCAACGCGAACAAGGAAGCAACGGACCTTCAAAAAATGATTGATGCGGAAGACGGCAGTTTTAAACTCGCCTCTTGGGATTGGGATTTCTATACAGAAAAAGTCAGAGCGGATCGCTATAATTTTGATGCATCCCAACTCAAACCCTATTTTGAGATGGATAACGTACTTCAAAATGGTGTCTTTTATGCAGCAACTCAATTATTCGGCATCACGTTTAAGGAACGGTTTGACCTGCCAGTTTATCAAGAAGATGTTCGTGTTTTTGAAGTATTCAATGAAGACGGATCTGTACTGGCATTATTTATATTTGATGGATATGCCCGCTCATCCAAAAGAGGTGGAGCGTGGATGAATGCCTATGTGGGTCAATCCAAACTAAAGGGAAATAAACCGGTCATCGCCAACCATTTGAATGTGGTAAAACCACCCAAAGGTGAACCCACACTCATGTCTTTTGATGAAGTAATTACCACGTTTCATGAATTTGGCCATGCCCTCCATGGCATGTTTTCTGATGTAAATTACCCCTATTTCGCCGGAACCTCTGTCCCAAGAGATTTTGTGGAATATCCTTCTCAAGTCAATGAAATGTGGGCCATTTGGCCGGAAGTGCTAAAGAACTATGCCGTTCACCATGAGACCGGCAAGCCTATGCCAAAAGAACTTTTAGACAAAGTTTTGGCGACTCAAAAGTTTAATCAAGGATTTACCACCACTGAATATTTGGCTGCGTCTCTATTGGATCAAGCTTTGCATCAACTTTCCCCGGATCAGGTTCCCACTGGCGAAGAGATTATCGCTTTTGAAGCAGATGCACTTAAAACAGCCGGCGTGGCCATGGACGTAATTCCACCCCGTTACCGCAGCACTTATTTCTCCCATATTATTGGCGGATATTCTGCCGGATATTATTCCTATATTTGGAGCGAAGTATTGGATGCAGATACAGTAGAATGGTTTAAAGAAAATGGCGGGCTTAAAAGAGAGAATGGTGATCATTTCCGGAAAACACTCCTTTCCCGTGGTGGTAGTAAAGATGCGTTAAAAATCTTTAAAGATTTTCGAGGCGCTGAACCGAATATTCAACCCTTATTGGATCGACGGGGATTGAACTAAAACCACTTCAATGATTTCAATTATAGGCATTCCCTTAGATGAGAATTCCTCTTTTCTAAGAGGGTCAGCCAAAGCGCCGCCTCTTATTTTGGATGCCTTTCGTTCGGATGCGTCCAATATGTATGCTGAGAATGGGTTTAATTGTGGTGATAGTGGCAAGGTCAAGAACCTTGGAAATTTGCAACTCACCGCCGGAAAAGCAGCCATGGATTCTATCCAAAAAGCGGTAAGCAAAGAATTAAATCGTAACCAAAAAGTCGTCTCTCTTGGTGGCGATCATTCTATCACCTTTCCTATCATTCAAGCATACAGTCAATCATTCCCTGATCTTAACATTCTCCATATCGACGCCCATCCCGACCTTTACGATAACTTTGAAAATAACCCTTATTCCCACGCGTCCCCTTTTGCACGGATAATGGAAAAGGGTTTGGTGAATCGATTGGTCCAAGTGGGCATTCGCACATTAAATGATCATCAAAAAGAACAAGTAAAACGATTTGGGCTTGAAGTGATTGAAATGAAAGATTTTGATCCAACAGTTTCCTTTCAATTTGGTGGACCTGTTTATATTTCAATTGATATGGATGCACTTGACCCAGCATTCGCCCCCGGCGTCTCCCATCATGAACCGGGAGGACTTTCCACTAGAGAGGTCATAAATATAATTCATCAATTAAATGGAAATGTGGTGGGGGGAGATATTGTTGAGTACAATCCCGATAGAGATATTAATGAAATGACCGCAATGGTAGGGTCAAAATTATTGAAGGAATTGATAGGGAAGATTCTAAAATAGATTTTACTCAAGAATCCAATTTTCCTTGAGTTAGCTTATACTAAAGTATCCACTCGATTAAATACTGTATAATCCACAGGGATGGCTTCACTGAATGCACGTCCATATCGTTTATTCACAATTCGGTCATCCATGACAATAAAGATACCTTCGTCATAAGCGGTACGAATCAACCGACCAAACCCTTGACGAAAACGGATCACCGATTCCGGTAGCGCATAATCCATAAACCGATTGCCCCCCTCTGTTTCAATCATATTCCCATACGCTTTCACCAATGGTTCCGTGGGCACATCAAAGGGCATTTTTACAATAATGAGTACTTCCAGTAAATCACCGGGGAGGTCTACCCCTTCCCAGAATGCATTAGTCCCCAGCAAAATGCCGTTGGGTGATTGGTGCATTCCTCGCACAAGCCCCATTCGAGACGCCTGTCGCTTTTGGGCATAAATAGGTAGATTTCTTCCATCCGGATGGCGCTGCAATATTTGATATGTATTTTCTAATTGGGCCCGGGACGTAAACAGGACCATCATCCGTTTATTATACCGCTTGTGGCAGGTCAATATCATTTGCGCCAATACGTCTGGTTTCTGTCCGTCTCCCCCGGAATACTGATAATAGGTGACTTGATCACTATAATGAAATGGGCTCTCAAAAACAGCGGTCTGTACATCGTCAAATTCTACTCCATTCAACCCGGTTCGCTGAAGGAAATAATCAAAGGAATCCCGTGTTCGAATGGTGGCACTTGTTAGAATACAATGGTCCAGTTCTTTGAATAAACCGCTGGCCAAATCGTTGGCCAAATCGATGGGGGCGGCCTGAACCGTTAGGATCAATCGGGTACGACCGCCTATATTTCTGAAATTGCCTTCATACCAATACACATTATCGTTATCCTGATTACTTGTTAAGGCTTGAATGAGTAATAAGGAATCTGTCATTAAACCTTCACCGCGATCAAATAACTGATGGAGTTCCAGAAAGTCTTCTTTTGTTTCATCAATATCCAGCAATGCTTCCCGCAGTTTACGTACTTGATTCCGTACCGAGTGAAGCCCCCGATTCATTCGTTCCAAATCGGCAGATAATGGGCCGAATTCTTCGGTTAAATTGGCAATAATGAGCTTGGTAGAATACTTGGCATTGGGATCAAACTTATATAGGCTATTTCCTTCCATTTGATCGAAAAAGTCTTTCACAGATTCTCGGCAGCTGTCAATCGTTCGGGCCAAGTCCCTTCTCATACCCTCAAACTGCGGATGGAGTCCTCCAATAGATTTCAGTTGATTATTCCACCGAATTGAATGTGAGTGATCCGGGTCAATCCGTTCCAGAAAATACTTGAGAGATCGCTGATCTAATACAGATGTAAACTGGCGATAAGCCGCCTGGGGAATATTGTGGGCTTCATCAATAATAACGGATTGATGTTCCGGTAAAAACCCCATCCCTTCTCCCGCATCCATTCGCGCTTTTCCTTCAGATAGTAGAAGCGCATGGTTCACCACAATCAAATTGGCTTGATAAACCAATTTTCGCAATGGACCAAAAAAGCACCCGCCGTGCCGAGAACAAATAGGGGACGTGCAAAATCCCGGTTCGCTTTGAACCAACGCCATGAGTCGATATGTAAATCCATTGGTGAACCCCGGACATTCATCCATATCTCCCGTTTGGGTCCATTCCAGCCAAACCATGAGGGGAATCAGGTACATGGCTTCCTCCCCATTCAACATTTTATCTGTACCGCCAATGAGCCAATTTAATCGAGACTTACATAGATAATTACTCCGCCCTTTCATCACCACCGCCTGTACAGATGAATCGATGGCATGGGTTAGTCGGGGTAAATCCTTGTTAAACAATTGATCCTGTAGGTGTTTGGTGTAGCAGGAAACAATGATCGGGCCATCATCCGGATGGGTCAGGTTATACTTAATGGCAGGAAATAAATAGGCCATACTTTTACCCAATCCAGTCCCCGCCTCCGCGATGCCAATCCCCCTGGGACTGGTCAGAATGTCATCCACAAATTGACTGAAATAAGCTTGGTTTGGACGATCTTCATATGCTTCGTAGGATTGATCTAAATCACCATCTGGACCAAAGACTTCCGTGCTATTCCGATTAGAAATGTCTTTTTTCCCTTCATGAATAAAAACGTTGATATTGGTCGGTTTCTGAATTTTGGATTCGGTAAGCCCATTTTTTAAATCACCCGTTTTGATGAGTGCACTTGCCAAATTAATAAATAGCTCTTTGTTATGAACTTGAAAGGGTTTGAGTAAGGCTACTATTCTGGAAATAAGATCCAGACTATAACTTGATGCTTCTTCAATAAGCTCCACAAAAATTTGTCCACAATTTTCTGTGTCTGACTCCGCCCGATGGGCCCCTTCTGTGGACAAACTAAAATAATCCGAAACTGCACTCAAATTATGGGCCGGCTGAAAATATAACATTCCCCGCGACAATGTGAGAGTATCGTAATATTTCCGATCAGGAAGTTTCTTGTCATGGCGGTCTGCCATGGCCTCTAAATAGGCAAGGTCAAATGGCGTATTGTGTGCCACAATAGGTATATCCCCCATAAACTGAAAGAATTCATCTATGATGCTGCTTTCAGACGGCGCATCTGCAACCATATTATTGGTAATACCCGTGATTTTCTCTATAAGCTCGGGAATGGGGATCCCTGGATTGACCAAGGTGGTATAACGATCAGCCGGTTCTCCATCTTTAAACAAAATGGCCGCCACTTCGATGACACGATCAACCTCCGGTTGGAGACCTGTGGTCTCAAAATCCAGAGCAATGAATGAATCTAATTGGAGTGTTTTTAAGAGGGTCGGACGGTCCATCAACAATGGGCCGTTTTAATCACTGTAACCAGTGGGTAAATCCACTTTAAAAGATGGCTTCACCTCGCCATGACGAAAATAATGATAATGCCTTAACATCCAAAATAACAAAACGGTTAGTATAAGAAACCAGGGGAATCGTACGGCCAGAAACATAGCCGGAATAAAAACCACATACATGCGGCACCGTTGTAAATGTCTCACCGCCGCTGGAAAAATGAGAGCCACTATTGGAAATGGGCTATACACAGCCGCGATGGTTGAAATCATGGGGTCATCATGGATGACGCCAGCCACAACTGATAAACTGGTTAGTACAATTATAATAGCCAACATAGGTGCCATTTCACCTTTAGTGGGAGAATGGTTCTCACCGTTATCTTTCACCTGAATCGGGATGCTATAAGTCATATGTCCTACCAAAAAGAAAATGAAATAAGGAAGGCCAAAAACCAATACATCCACATTAAATCCTTCGGGAATCGTTCCCAATAGAAATAGAAGAAAACCAATGAGTATCGTGAAACCGCCTGATTTTATAGAATCTACCTTTTTGGGGAATACTGGAAACTTTTGAATGAATGTATCCCACCAGACAGAAAATATTAGAATTGCCATAAATAGAAATGAGAATGTGGACCAATCCCAGTAGAACCATCGGTCATGGACATGGAATGCCACATTCGCACCGGCGAGAACCATGGCCCAAACGCCGAACCAACGCTCAGGTTTGTGTGCAGCAAAGCCATCCATCTTTTCTGCAATAGTGGCTAAACGGCCATAGCGCCCGGAACCTGGGGGAAAATACTTCTCTGCCAGCATCCTTAGCCGATAAGAGCTTTGCCGAAAATTTTGGCATATACTTCATTGAAAAGGATAAAGGCCACAACGGCGGCGGCGATGGTGAGAATTGCTTTCACTAATTGAGGAGAAAAGTTCTTTCCCTCCATACCATTTTTTAGCTCAACCAAATAATTGGAGACACCCCATTTTTTCAGGACGAATATGGCTGTTAGCATCCCACCAATAGGCAGCATGTATTTCGAGGATAGATAATCCATAAAATCCATAAATGGCATTCCCAGAAATTCTGTAATATTGATGCCACCACCTAAAGAGAATGAACAGAATGCACCCACAATCGTAATCACAGCGCCAAACTGAATGGTGGCTTTTTTACGAGACCATCCTTTTTGGTCAATAAAATAAGCGGTTACCACTTCAAGTATTGATATTGCTGATGTCAATGCTGCCATGAAAAGGAGGATAAAAAACATGGTGCTCCAAATAGCGCCACCGGCCATTTGAGCAAATACGGTCGGCAAAACAACGAAGATAAGTCCGGGCCCCTCTGCTGGATTTGCGCCCAATGCAAACACTGTTGTAAAAATTGCGACCCCTGCCAGCATGGCGATGGCTGTATCCAAAAAGATCACCCAAAGGGCGGAATTGAGTAAATTTTGTTTTTTATCAAGATAACTACCGTAAGTAATCATGGTCCCCATCCCCAGGCTCACCGTAAAAAATGAATGACCAAGCGCCAACACAATGGCTGATGCAGTTAAGTCTTCAAAACGTGGATTAAACAAAAATGAAAGACCTTCCATTCCACCGGGTAATGTCATACCTCGAATAGCCAACATTCCCAAAAGAATCACAATAAGGGGCATCATAACTTTGGACCATTTTTCAATGCCGCCTTTCACGCCATTAACGATAACCCAAATGCACAAAGCCATAAATAAAACCTGGTAAATTACGGGACTCCACGCACTGGTGATAAATCCATTAAACATGGTTCCCGCTGCTTCAGGATTACCCGCCAACGCATCAAAACCGCCAGAAAACGAATCAATGATATATTTTAATATCCACCCACCCACAACGCCGTAAAAAGAAAGAATGACAAAAGCAGATGCTACGCCAAGATATCCCACCCATTTCCAATTGGTACCCGGAGCCAGTTTTTCAAAGGCGCCCACCGGACTTAATTGGGTTTTACGCCCAATGACAAATTCAGCGATTACAATTGATAATCCCACAACCAGGATACATGCCAAGTAGACTAACGTAAAAGCACCGCCTCCATTTTGGCCAGCCATT
>Ga0208055_1000011_pt1 | contig 47952 bp, 53 predicted proteins | sample DeeseametaMP2159_FD_184174 | JGI IMG/M metagenome (GOLD analysis project Ga0208055, IMG submission 184174) | Marine microbial communities from the Deep Pacific Ocean - MP2159 (SPAdes) | ecosystem: Environmental > Aquatic > Marine > Oceanic | place: Southwest of Acapulco, Mexico, North Pacific...
GCTCGAGCAGGGTATTCTTAATCTGATAAATAATGCAAAAGAAGCACTTGTTGAGTCGGATATTCTTTCACCGAAGATACAAGTTAGTACAAGGATCCATCAAGAATTTTTAGGAGAAACCCAACATAAAACCCTATGTAAGATTTCTGTATTTGATAATGGACCAGGAGTACCGAATGACATCAAAGAATCAATTTTTTTCCCAATGATATCTACTAAAGTCAAAGGTTCGGGGCTTGGTCTTTCTATCACTCAAGGAATTATTTCTCAGCACAATGGAACTGTTAGATGTAATAGCGAACCAGGAAAAACAATATTCTCTATTTTAATTCCAGTAGAAAAGGCTGTTCGCCAAAAGGAGTCGAAGAGAATTCATGCCTAAAAAGAACACTGTTTGGATAGTTGATGATGACGAATCCGTAAGATGGGTTCTAGAAAAAGGACTGTCTGAGAAAGGTTTAAAAGTCGAAACTTTTGAGTCTGCACTTCAAGTTTTAAAGAAGTTAGATCAAGAAACACCCGGGGTTATATTAACTGACATAAAAATGCCTGGAACAAGTGGTTTAGTTCTGTTAGACCAAGTAAAAGAAGAACGTCCTGATATACCAATCATAATAATGACAGCCCATTCTGACTTAGAGAGCGCAGTAGAATCTTATGAACATGGAGCCTGGGAGTACCTTCCTAAGCCCTTTGATATAGATGAAGCAACACGAATTGTTAAACGGGCCATTACTCCTGATGAAGGGAAAGAAGAGGAAATAGATAATCAACCTAAGGCAGAAATAATTGGAGAAGCTCCTGCAATGCAAGAAGTCTTTAGGGCCATAGGAAAATTATCAAATTCAAATTCTACTGTGCTTTTGGTTGGACAATCAGGTACAGGAAAAGAGTTAGTAGCCCAAGCCTTATTCCAACACAGCCCAAGAAAGGAAAAAGCTTTCATAGCCCTGAATATGGCTGACATACCTAAAGAATTACTAGAGGCTGAGTTATTTGGTCATGAAAAAGGGGCTTTTACTGGAGCAGATGAAAGAAGAATAGGCAGATTTGAACAAGCTAATGAGGGCACCCTTTTCCTTGATGAGATTGGTGATATGCCTATTGAAACTCAAACTAGACTATTAAGAGTACTTTCCAATGGAGAATTTTACAGGGTTGGGGGCAGAAAGCCTGTAAAGGTGGATGTAAGAATAATAGCTGCTACCCATCAAAGATTGGAGGACCAGGTAGAAAAGGGGGTTTTTAGAGAGGATCTTTTTCATCGCTTAAATGTAATAAAAATTTCTTTACCAAACCTCAGTGAAAAAAGAACAGACATTCCTGCCCTCAGCAAACACTTTCTCAAAATTAGTGCATTAGAATTGAATGAAGAGGCTAAATTTTTATCAGAAGAAGTTGAAGATTATTTGTCTAGATTATCTTGGCCAGGGAACGTAAGGCAGTTAGAAAATACCTGTAGGTGGTTGACTGTTATGGCTCCTTCAAGACAGATTAAATTAGAGGATTTACCAGCTGATTTGAAAAGTGAAAGTACTGAATCTAAAGCAGAGTGGACAGGAATATTAAAGTCTTGGGCTGAAGACTCCTTGGCAAAGGGAGAAACTGAGTTGTTGGATGTAGCTTTACCAGAATTTGAAAAAACCATGATAAAAGCAGCCTTAGACAAAACCATGGGTAAAAAGAATGAAGCCGCTAAGCTGTTAGGATGGGGAAGAAATACCCTAACTAGAAAAATTAAAGATTTGGGTATGACCTAAAAATTCTATTTAGAAAGAGGCATTCCATTGCCTTCCCAGGTCATCATACCCCCACTGACAACATTAACATCGAGATAACCTGCTTTTATAAGAGATACACCCGATTTTTTTGAAGCGACTCCAGTTTTGCAAATTAGAATTACTGGAGTCTCCTTAGGATGCTTTTTGGTCGTTAAATGTTGTTCTAACTTGTCCACTTGAACATTTATTGAACCGGCGATATGACCAGAAGAGAATTCCTGAGAAGGTCTAAGATCAACGACCAAAGCCTCTTCCTTATTAATCTTTCTTGTGGCTTCACTGGGGCTTAATTTTTTCCCCCCTTTTCTCCCCTCATAAATAATTAAGGCTATGATACTTAACAATAACAGGGTTACTGCGATGAAGTTTTGAGAAATGAAAAGAAAGAATGTATTCATTTTGGATCGTGATTATATAGGTTCGTGAGTTAGAATAGTTTCTTTCTAAGGATTAATCTCGGAAATTAATACATTATCAATGGCATCTCTAGTTCTTGTTAGGCACGGTCAGAGTCAGTGGAATGAAAAAAACCTATTTACTGGCTGGAAGGACCCTGACTTGACAGAAAAAGGAGAAAAAGAAGCCATAGAAGCGGGGTTAGCCCTGAAAGAATCTGGTTATAAATTCGACATTATGTTTACTTCATTATTGTTAAGAGCTAAAAGAACAGGAAAGCTGATTCTTGAACAAATGGGTCAAGAAGATCTAAAAACTTTTGAGAATGAAGCCTTAAATGAGAGAAATTACGGAGACCTTGCAGGTTTAAATAAAGATGATGCAAGGAAGAAATGGGGGGAAGATCAAGTTCATAAGTGGCGAAGATCATTTGATATTGCTCCCCCGGGTGGAGAAAGCTTAAAGATGACAGCTGAGAGAGTTTTACCTTACTTTGAAGAAACAATTTTGCCTTTGCTAAAAGAAAAGTCAGATATCTTAGTAGCAGCACACGGAAATTCTTTACGTGCATTGGTTATGCAACTGGATAAACTTAATTCGGATGAGGTAGTGAAGCTTGAAATTCCAACCGGAATGCCTATTTGTTATTCAATCAACGAACACGGTCAAGTTAAAAATAAAGTCTTGATGAAAACCTAGACTTTTCATTCCGTGATAACGGATAAGACTGACCTTATCTAAAAACCTCATATAAAATCTAGTTTGAATGAAAGAATTTAACACCAGACTAATCCGTTGGCATGAAACCAGCGGGAGAAAAGATCTGCCCTGGCAAAAAAGAAAGACGCCTTACAGAGTTTGGATATCAGAAATTATGTTGCAACAAACTCAAGTCAGCACTGCTGTTCCCTATTTTGAAAGATTCGTCAAAGAGATTCCTGATGTAAGGAGTCTCTCAGAAGCTAGCCTAGATCTGGTACTAAGCCTTTGGTCGGGTCTAGGTTACTACGCAAGAGCCAGGAACCTTCATAAATCAGCCAAAATAATTTGCCTTGATCACGGCGGGAAAATTCCAAGTACAGCGGATGAATTAATGGCACTACCTGGCATAGGTAGATCAACTGCTGGAGCTATTCTTGCATTGGGTTTCAACAAGAAAGCACCTATTTTAGATGGCAATGTTAAAAGAGTATTAGCAAGACATTTTAAAATTGAGGGCAAGCTCGAAACTTCTTCAAAAATAAAAGAACTATGGCAGATTTCGGAAGGCCTGTTACCAGACAACAAGATAGAAGTTTATACACAAGCCATAATGGACCTAGGTGCTACCGTATGCATCAAGTCCAATCCAGTTTGTAACCTTTGTCCCCTTAACCAAGATTGTTTAGCACTAAAAGAAGGCTTGGTTACAGCTTTGCCTTCAAAAAATAAACCTAAATCGAAACCGACTAAAAAAGTCGTTTGGCTTTTACCTCAAGGCCCATCTGGAGAAGTATTATTGGAAAAAAGGAAACCCCAAGGGATTTGGGGTGGTCTCTGGTCATTTATAGAAGCTGAGAAGAAAAAAGAGCTAGAATTGGAACTAACTAAAAGATTTAAGACAGATTGTTTGAATATAAAAAAACTTAATAAGGTTAAACATAGCTTTAGTCACTACAATTTAGAAGCCATTCCTTATTTGGCAAAACTCAAGAGTAACAAGAAATATAAAAATTCTGTTTGGGTTGATTACAAGAATGTAGGATCATTAGGCCTACCAGCTCCGATAAAAAAAACCATAAATCAAATAACAAGGCCATGACCAGAACAGTAATCTGCAGAAAATATAAAAAAGAGTTACCCGGCTTAGATCAACCTCCCTACCCTGGATCGAAAGGACAAGAAATATATGACAATGTCTCAAAACAGGCTTGGGAAGAATGGTTAAACCATCAAAAAATGCTTATTAATGAAGGCCAGATTAACCTCACGGATAAAGAATCAAGGAAATGGTTAAATGAACAAATGGATTTATTTCTTTCGGGAGAGGATTACGCAAGACCTGAAGGCTATACTCCTCCAAAAGAATAGTAGCTTCTTTAAGGCTGTATATTTGTATACAATCCTCCAATCTTCTATGCCCAGATAGCTCAGTCGGTAGAGCAAAGGACTGAAAATCCTTGTGTCGGTAGTTCGATTCTACCTCTGGGCACCACTCTCAAGACTCCTTTTATTTCATAAAGCGAGTTTACAACCGAATTCTTCACCAACTTTTTTAAAGCCTAACATCAAATTAATTTGAAACATGGGGTTGTTCTCTTCATTTCCTGTAAGTACCACTTTAAACCCTTTCTTTTTAAGGTCTTTCAGAGCATGGATCTTTACCGCACTGCAAATGCCTTGACGCCGGTATTCCGGTAATACACCAGTAAGATCTGTAGAAATTTTATCGTTAGACCGAAGCGATCTTGCATAAGTAGATAGTGCCACCCATTTGTCACCATCCACAACAATGTAAACATCCTCTTCTTTAAACCAAGGACAAAATATACTGGATTTCCATAAATCAAAATCAAGATCTAAAACTAGATCACTTGGAACATCTTGTTCAATCCTTTTCCAAAGATCGAACATCTTTGTTTCCCAGTCAGCATTTAATTTTTTTAGCTCTTGAAGGTTTGAAATAACATAGGCGCTTTTTTCAAATCTGGACACTGAGGATTCAAAGGCATCAATAAAGAACTTGTCTAAATTAAGTTCAGATATATATTCTATAAGGGATATTTCAAATCCATTCTTGGTATAAAAGTTTTTAAACCAATTACTGCCTGAATCTGACCAAGCACGGAAAACCTTAGCCTTCATCTTTCTTGCCGTTTCAATCTGAAGTTCCAGATACTGCTGAGCACAGTCTAAGTATTTATCTTCTTGAGGTATTGTTAGAGTGGAATCTAAAAGATTTGGATCAAAGGCCCATGGGTCGTGATGAGTTGCTCCCCAACCAATTACATTTCCTTCGTGTCTAATAAAATCCAGATGAGCTTTACATTTAGCCGGTATTAATTCCGCATGGTAGCGGCACATCTCAACAGACTCCCACTTTTTCCAGGGATAGGGCCAGAGAACATCTTGCAAGCTCACCAACAAAGCAAAATGCTCATCAGAACTATCAAAATTTATAATATCTAACACATGTAAATGATACACTTTGAAACAATAAACGGAGTAAACATGGCTGCAATAAATGAAGTAACCAATTTAGAAGTTGAATCTAATATAGCTATCTTAACCTTAAATTCTCCCCCAGTTAACGCACTTTCAGCTAATGTGAGAGAAGGATTGCATGTTGGTGTAAAACAGGCCATAGAAGATGAAAACGTAAAAGCAATTGTATTAATTTGTGAAGGCAGAACTTTCATTGCCGGAGCTGATATAACTGAATTTGGACAAGCCCCTAAGGGCCCTTCTCTCTTTGAAGTCCAAGACATGATAGAAGAGTCTCCTAAGCCAGTAATTTCGGCAATTCACGGCACGGCTCTCGGAGGTGGCTTAGAAGTAGCTCTTACTTGTCATTATCGAATTGCAATCCCCTCTGCAAGATGTGGCCTTCCTGAGGTAAACCTTGGATTACTTCCAGGTGCTGGTGGAACCCAGCGTTTGCCACGAATAGTTGGAGCCCAGAAAGCCCTTGAGATGGTTACTTCCGGACAACATGTTCCTGCAAAACAATGCCTTGAAATAGGCTTGATTGATGAAATAGCAGATGAGGAAAACCTATTGGCAGATGCCATAAAATTTGCTTCTTCCATAGTAAATGAGAATAAACCCCTGGTTAAAGTTCGAGAGAATGAAGAAAACATCAAGGGTGACAAAGGGAATGAAGCTCTCTTTGCAGATTTTAGAAAGTCTATTGCAAGAAAAACAAGAGGTTTTTTAGCGCCAGAATACAATATCCAATGTATAGAGGCGGCGGTTAACAAGCCTTTTGAAGAGGGCCTAAAGGTTGAAAGGGATCTTTTTACTAAACTTGTTACTGGTAGTCAGTCAGCTGCTCAAAGATATGTCTTCTTTGCTGAAAGACAGGTCAATAAAATTCCTGACATCCCTCGTGAAACTGAAATAACCGAGATTAACTCTGTGGGTGTAATAGGAGCAGGAACGATGGGTGGTGGCATCTCAATGAACTTTGCCAATGTGGGTATACCAGTAACCATAGTTGAACAAAATCAGGAACGCTTAGATAAGGGCTTAGCCATCATCAGAAGGAATTATGAGAATACTGCTAAAAAAGGAAGAATTTCAACAGAAGACGTGGAAACGCGAATGGGATTAATTACCGGTGAACTATCTGTTGAAGCATTAAGCTCTCAAGACCTCATTATTGAAGCTGTTTTTGAAAACATGGATTTAAAGAAGGAGATTTTTAAGAAACTCGATGGCATCGCCAAGGAAGGGGCTATCCTGGCTTCTAATACGTCTGCTCTTAATGTCAACGAAATAGCAGCCGAAACAAAAAGACCAGAGGATGTGATTGGCCTTCACTTTTTCAGTCCCGCCAATGTAATGAGATTATTAGAAATTGTTAGAGGAGAAAAGACTTCTAAATCAGTAGTGGCCAGCTCCATATCGATTGCTAAAAAAATTGGCAAGATAGCAGCTGTAGTGGGTGTTTGCCCTGGCTTTGTCGGAAATAGAATTCTAGCTCAAAGACAAAGAGAGGCTAACAAATTAATCCTGGAAGGAGCTTTGCCATGGGACATAGATGATGCTTTGTTTGATTTTGGCTTCCCTATGGGGCCCTTCGCTATGTCAGATCTTGCTGGCCTAGATATAGGGTGGAACAAAGAAACTTCAAAAGGAGAAACTTTAAGAGATATACTTTGCGAAGCGGGTCGTTTAGGACAAAAATCTGGAAAAGGATTTTATCTTTATGACCAGAACAGAAATAAATCACCTGATCCAGAGGTTGAAGCAATTATTAGAGAATTTGCTGAAGCCAGACAGATACGATTGAGGGACATAAGCAAAGAGGAGATATTGGAAAGATGTTTATATCCCATGATTAACGAAGGATTCAAAATCTTAGACGAAGGCATGGCCATAAGGGCAAGTGATATAGATATTGTCTGGATCAATGGATACGGTTGGCCTGTCTATGGGGGTGGTCCAATGTTCTATGGAAGTTCAGTCGGTTTTGATAAAGTTCTGGAGTGGCTAAGAAAGATGGAAAGTGAATTGGGTCCAGAATTTAAACCTTCTCCCTATTTAGAAAAAGTAGTTGAAGAAAATATTAATATTTTTGCTTAACTTAAAATTACGTTTTTCTGCTCTCTATAGTTATTAATAAAACCCCTGTAGTTTAGGTATAACCATAGAGGTGTAACCAACAATATCCACCACAACTCTGTTACAACTAATAAATAGATACTAGGAATATTAATTAAGAAAAAAGCAACAAACCCGTACATGCGTAATTTTGCGCTTAAGCTGGTGAGAAAAAAAGTTCCGAGAATTGCCAGACCTTGGTCTAAAAATTGTGCCATATTAAATAAATTTACTTCAAACATAATTCACCTCTCCCTTCTGTAACAAATTGAAGTTAGCCTTGTATAATCAAGCTATTGTACTTAGTACATCCTATAACCTTTTCATGAAAATAATTATCTTATCTGCAATTGAGCCAGAAACTCGCTCTCTAGACACTGAATATGAGATTGTTCTTACTGGTGTGGGCAAGGTTAATGCTGCGCTATCAGCCCTGAAGACTATTAGAGAGAGAAAGCCAGACTTAATTATCAATTTTGGTACTGCGGGTTCATTAGAAAAGAATGTCTCTGGTTTAGTTGATTGCAAATACTTTGTTCAACGGGATATGGACTCAAGGCCTTTGGGAGCAGAATTGGGGCAAACACCTTTTGAAACAGATCCGCCAAGGATTATTGAAACACCCGATCACCCTATCAATACCATCAATATGAACTTGGTTTGTGCAACTGGTGATTCCTTCGTTCAGTCTGAAATTGGACTAAAAGCTGATGTGGTTGATATGGAGGCTTATGCCATAGCTAAAGCCTGCTATTTAGAGTCGATTCCCTTTGCTTGTTTTAAATTCATTTCTGATTTTGCTGATAACAGTGCAGCTAATGATTTTAGTGAAAACGTTAAGAGTGCAGGCAAGATATTTTCTGACTACCTAAACAAGCAGCTAATCTAGCTGGATCAAGCTCTCTACTCTAATGCCATTAGACAGAGTTAATTCATCTGGGTGGATGCTAATCAAATCTATTAAAACAAGGGCTTGTTTTACTTTATAACCTGCTTTTAAGCATAAATCACATGCTGCAGATATAGTCCCTCCCGTAGCAAGGATGTCATCAATCAGAACAATTTCTGTGCCTTTTTTTTGAGCTTCCTTAATTTCGAGCTTACCCAAACCATATTCAAGTTCATATTCAATATCTATTTTAGGGGGTGGTAGTTTCCCCCCTTTTCTTAACAACAGAAGGCCTAGATTTAATTTTGCTGCCATCGCTGAGGCAAAGATAAATCCTCTTGAATCAACCCCTGCTAACATACGAGGTTTTTCGCTTATTAGGTTGCACATACCTTTGATACTTTCCTCAAATACTTTTGGATTTAAAAGTAATGGAGAGATATCTTTAAAATTGATACCTTCGATTGGCCAATCCTTAACTGAATCTATGTATTTTTTTAGGTCCATAAGAGTCTGAATCTTTACCCTTATACAATAGAATAACTATCTTAAATCAATTGGAAAGCTTTAAGTGAGTAATACAGCATCTATACTTTCTATACTTGCATGTTTGGCCTTAGGAACAATTATGGCTTTGGCGGGCAGCCCAGGTTCAATTACTTTTAACGGCCTACCTTCTTTCGCACTAGCAGCATCCATAGGCTTTATACTTCATTGGTTAATTTTTATTCCTTCATACATTTACCAAACAGAACATTATTTCGATTTAATCGGCTCCATTTCTTATATATCCATAGTTCTTTTCACTTTCCTAGCCCTTAATAATCTAGACGTCAGATCAATCTTAATAGGTCTGCTTATTTTGGTTTGGGCAGTAAGGCTTGGGTCATTTCTTTTTATAAGGGTTAAAAGAGACGGAAAAGACAATAGATTCACTGTGATGAAAACAAAATTTTGGTGGTTTTTATTTACTTGGACCATCGGAGGATTGTGGGTTTTCATTACCATGGCAGCTGGTTTGGCAGCGATGACTTCAGCTAAGGTTGTGCCTTTGGGTTGGTTTGCCTTAATCGGAATATTTTTATGGTTAGAAGGATTTTTAGTTGAAGTTGTTGCCGACCATCAAAAAAATAGATTTAGATCCAAAAAAGAAAATCAGGGTAGATTCATTAATGAAGGTCTTTGGTCTTTCTCAAGGCATCCAAATTATTATGGAGAAATCACTTTATGGCTTGGAATAGCATTCATTGCCTTCCCAGTTTTACAAGGATGGCAGTTACTTACTTTGATTTCTCCGATATTTGTTTATATTCTCTTAACTAGAATTAGCGGAGTTACCATGTTAGAGAGAAGAGCAGATAAAAAGTGGGGGGACGATCCAGAGTATCAGCGGTACAAGGAAACCACTTCATCCCTAATTCCAATGTTTAAAAGAAAAAAATAAGGAAAAAAAATGAGTGAAGATAAAAAGACTGGCAGCTGCTTATGTGGTGAAGTTAGTTATAGCTTTAATGAATCATCAGTTATATCGGCCCACCATTGTCATTGTAAGGACTGTCAAAAATCAACAGGTTCAGGAAAGGCTACAATTGTTATGATCCCTGAAAATGCACTGCAGATGAAAGGAGAAATAAAAATCTATACCGTAACCGGAACTGATGGAAGCCATGTAACTCGAGGCTTTTGTGAATCGTGTGGCTCTCCCTTGATTAGTTACATCGAAGAAATGCAAGGCATCAGATTGATAAAGGCTGGAAGCTTAGACGACTCATCGTGGTTAAAAATAGATTCTAATTTCTGGAGTTCAACTGCAAGAGAATGGTCTCCTGTTGATGAAACTCTGCATAGCTTTATTAAAAATCCTCAAACCTAAATCTTATTAAAAGGGACTTTCTTTGAAACCATCTGAGATATATGAAGATTTGGTTTCCAGTGGAGAGTTAATTAACGACTCTGCTCAAAAAAAACTATTAGTCGAACTAGATAGATTGCACAGCAAGGTTATGTCTAGATCTAGATCTTGGTTCAACAAGAAACCTCTTAAGGGATTATACATTTACGGAACTGTTGGCACTGGTAAGACTCAACTCATGGATATCTTTTTTAAAAGCTTAGATTTTAATAACAAGACCAGGCTTCACTTCCATAGATTTATGCAAAAACTTCATGAAGATATGAATAATCAGGCCAAGCAAGAAGACCCAATAAAGACAGTGGTTGAAAAATTATCTAGGGAAACAGATATTCTCTGCTTTGATGAATTCTTTGTAGAAGATATTGGTGATGCAATGATGTTAGCCAGATTCTTAGATCAACTCTTTAAAATTGGCATACCTTTAATAGCAACTTCTAATATTCATCCTGAGAGCCTATATGAAGAGGGCCTTCATAGAGATAGATTCTATCCAGCTATAGATGCTCTAAAAAATCATTGCAAAATCTGTCTGCTTGAAGCTTCCCAAGATTATAGGCTAAGGAATCTTGAGCAAGAAAAAATCCAGCTTATTTCTGGAACTAAGGAAACCGAAGAAATACTATCTAAACACTTTAATTCACTTGCCCAAGGAAAAGTGAAGTATTCTCAATCTATAGAGATATTAGGGCGAAGCATAGATACTATGCTTCTCTCTGAAGGTGTAGCTTGGTTCAGTTTTAAAAATATTTGTGATGGACCAAGGGGTTCTAATGATTACATAGAAATCAGCAAAGAGTTCCACACTCTTTTGGTATCTGATATACCTATTCTTTCAAAGTTTAAAGAGAATGAAACCAGAAGGTTTATTGCTCTTGTTGATGAATGTTATGAACGAAAAGTAAACCTGATTATTTCTTCAGAAAAAAAGATTAAAGAAATCTATTCGGGGTCTAGACTCTTAAAACCAATACAAAGAACTCTTAGTCGACTTGAAGAGATGAAGTCTAGAGAATTTCTCTCTTTACCCCATCTCTCTTGACTAGATACTTTTAAGAATACTCACTTCCGGACGACCTGCCATATATTGGCCCATTTCACCGCCTATTGTTTTCATGTGTTCTGTTTTTCCGTGGGCATCTAAAGCGTCTTGAGATTCGTAGCGCTCTAAAACAATATAAGTAGTGTCATCCTGACCCTTATACCAATCATAGTAAACAACACCGGGTTCATTCTCAGTAACCGCGCTTTGTAATCTTGAAGCAACTTCTTCAAATTCTTCATTGGTTCCTTCCTTAATTTTCATGGTTGCAATTATTCCTATCATTTAGTCCTCACTTATTAGAAATTAAATGTAAACTTTATTTCTATTTAAAGGAATAATCGAGTACTTTTCTGATAATGAAAGATCTAGTTATTGTGGGTGGGGGCCAATCAGCTGCTCAATGTGTATTAACTCTGAGAAGAAATGATTTTAAGGATCCTATTACAATAATTGCGGAAGAGCACTATTTACCTTACCGGCGCCCACCTCTATCCAAAGAATATTTAGCAGGTGAAGTCAGCCTAGAAAGGGTTTACATGAAAACTCAAGACTTCTTTGACCAAAATAATGTGGTTATAAAACACTCGAAAGCACTTTCATTAGACAGGGAAAGTAAAAGCATTAATTTATCTAACGGGGACACTATTAAGTATATAAACCTGGTCATTGCAACTGGTAGCAGAGTTAGAGAATTAGATGTTGAAGGTTCACATTTAAAAAATATTAATTACTTAAGGACAATTGACGACTCCAATGATCTTAAGGAGTACTTTAAGAGCGGAAAAAAGTTAGTGATTATTGGTGCGGGATATATAGGCCTAGAAGTTGCTGCTACCGCTGTACAAAAAGGATTGAAAGTAACGATAGTGGAAATGGCAGATCGGGTAATGAATAGGACAGTAGATCCAGTTATTTCAGAATATTTTGATAATTTGCACCGTACTAATGGAGTTGAAATATTTTTGGAATCAGCTTTGGAAAGGTTTGAGGGAGAAAGTGGTGTCGAAAAGGTCATTTGCACCAACAATAAGACTGTAGAAGCAGATGGAGTGGTTGTGGGAGTAGGTATATTACCTAATCAAGAGATTGCCGAGTCTGCAGGACTCAAATGCAATAATGGAATCCTCGTTGACGAATACGGCAGAACTGAAGACCACTCTATATTTGCTTGTGGGGATTGCACTAATCACCCTAATTTTTATATGAAAAAAAATATCAGACTGGAATCTGTACACAATGCTATAGAGCAAGCCAAGACTGTTGCATTGTCATTGGTGGGTAGGCCTGAAAAATATGATCAAGTACCCTGGTTCTGGTCTGATCAATACAATGACAAACTTCAAATAGTTGGGCTGTCGGGAGCTCATGATGAAATAGTCACTAGAGGGTCTATGGAAGTAGGAACATTTATGCTCTTTTATCTCAAAAAAGGAGAACTTATCGCGGTTGATTCTGTCAATAATCCGAAAGATTTTTTAATTTCTAAAAAGCTGGTTGCAAATAAGTTAAAAATAAGTTCAGATGTGCTTTGCGACCAATCAGTTGACCTTAAGGGCCTACTCAAATGAAAGAAATAGTTGAAACTCAATACTCCATAGGAGAAGTCGTTAAGCACAAATACTTAGATTTCAGGGGCGTGATCTACGATGTTGATCCAGAATTCAATAATACTGAAGAGTGGTATGAATCAATTCCTGCTGAAATTAGACCTAAGAAAGAACAGCCTTTTTATCATGTTTTTGCAGAGAATGATCAGGTTTTCTATTCTGCTTATGTGTCTCAACAAAATTTACAAATAGACGATAGCCAAGATCCTATTGAACACCCCGATGTACCAGTTTTTTTCGGTGAGTTTAATGGAAAATCATATAATATTCTGGAAGCAACTAAGAATTAACCCTTTTCTTTAGGGTAGCCAAAGCCACACAAGCATTAAATATCTTCATTGCTTCCTCCAGCTCTTGATTAGTGCAAGCAGTGGGGGCTAGTCTAATAATTTCATCATTAGGGTCTACACCGTAAGGAAATGTTGCCCCTGCCGGAGTTAGTTTTAATCCAGCTTTATTAGCTAAATTTACTATTTCTCTTGCAAGTCCTGGTTCAGCTTTAAAAGTGACAAAATACCCCCCAGTAGGCTTGGTCCAGGAGCCATAATTTTGTTTTGAAAGCCATTCTTGAACTAGTTCAAATTTAGGGCCTACTATCTCAGCATGCTTATTCATATGATTTTTAAGACCTTTAAAATCTTTAAAGAATTTGATATGTCTAGCTTGATTTACTTTATCTGGCCCTATGACCATGGAGGAGTAATGTTTAATAAACTTTTCTAAATTATTCTTACTCATGGCAATAAAGCCTACACCTGATCCTGCAAAAGTGATTTTTGAGGTGGAAGCAAAAGCTATTATTGAGTCCTGTAGATTTTTTTCTTCGGCTAGAGAGAAAATATTTGGGAGTGGCTCAGATTTTGCAAAATCATGAACCGCATAAGCATTGTCCCAAAAGATTTTGAACCCTTCTCTTGAACTGGCTATTTCTAGCAACCCGTTTACAGACTCTTCGTTATAAGTTTCGCCTGTAGGATTTGAATGTTTAGGGACACACCATATACCTTTGACAGAAGAATCACTTTGAACGATGGATTTTGTTTTTTCTATATCTGGCCCTTTCCCTGTAAGCGGAACTGGAATCATGTTGACTGAAAACTCATCACACAGAGTGAAATGTCTGTCAAATCCTGGAACGGGGCAAAGAAAAGAATTTCTTTCGTGCATCGACCAGGGTCCCTCGCCATTTCCTTGAAAAAATAAACTTGAAACATATTGGGCCATTAAAGTAAGACTACTATTGCCTCCAGCTATGACCATTTCCTTTTTACACCCTAAAATCTCTGACCCTAATTGCCTCATCCCTTCAAGGCCTAGTAATCCTCCATAGTTCCTTACATCAATTCCATCCTGATCAAACTCGCCTGCCAAAACATTCTCTAATTCAGCAGAAAGATCCAATTGTTCACTTGAGGGCTTACCTCTATTTAAATCTAGATGAAAACCCTTTGATTTTAGTTCTTGATAATGCTCTTCAGCCTCTTGAACACTTAAATTTTGATTCATCTTTTGGATTTGGTAAGTATTTTTTAACTTCAATAAATAATATCATTACGAAACATTTCTATACAGCTTTGTGAGTATCTGGTTAATTTTTAACCAGTTCCCAAAAAAGACGTTGTCTAAGGGTCTTGTAAAAAACTACACAGAGTTATCCACAATAAGAGTGGATAACTGATAACAAAAAACAGAATAAGAAGTAAAATACGGAAGTCTAAATATTAGCCTTGAAAAAAACTGCATTACACGAACTACACCTGAGATCTTCTGCAAAGATGGTCGACTTCCATGGCTGGGATATGCCCATACATTATGGTTCTCAACTCAAAGAACATGAATTTGTTAGAAACTCTTGTGGTATTTTCGATGTCTCTCACATGACTATTCTGGATATTAAAGGTAAAGATGCAAAAGAATTCCTGAGAAAGCTTTTGGCCAACGATATTAATGCTCTAGAGCGAGACTTTGATGGCATGTATTCAGCTTTATTAAACGAAACAGGGGGTATTCTCGACGATTTAATAGCTTACAAGCTTGAATCAGGTTATAGGTTAGTGGTCAACTGCGCGACCAGAGAATCAGATATAAGTTGGATGGAGTCTCAGTTAGGCAATATGGATATTTCTCTTTCAGAACGCACCGATTTATCCATGATAGCCATTCAAGGCCCTCTAGCCTTGGATACTCTATCTAAATGTTTTTCTCCTGATGCTTCTAACGAATTAATCAAGAGATCGCCCTTTCAGGGGTTAATGGAAGAAGGAACTTTAGTCACAACTACTGGGTACACTGGAGAAAAAGGCGTCGAAGTAATGATAGATCATGAGAAAGCAAAAACTTTGTGGGAGAAAGCCTTAGTATGTGGAGCCAAACCCATTGGCCTTGGCGCAAGAGATACCCTTAGGTTGGAAGCTGGCATGAATCTTTATGGATTTGAAATGGATGAGAAGATTTCTCCATTAGAATGCAATATGGCTTGGACAGTTTCTTTGAAGGATAAAGAAAGAGACTTTATAGGAAAAGACTCTTTTAAGCTTAAAAAGGAAACGGGAGAATATCATGTCCTAAAAGGTCTTCTATTTGAAGATAGATGCATAGTTAGGTCCGATCATGAGATTTTTATGGACGAACAAAAAATGATAAAAGGCGTGGTCACTAGCGGAACTTATTCTCCAACGCTGAAAAAATCTATAGCTTTAGCTAGAATACCGCCTTCAAACTTAAACAATTGCCTAGCAGAAGTAAGAGGCAAGACTGTAAGGGCCTCCATAGGTGAACCTAAGTTTGTAAAAGAAGGAAAAATAGTTTTTAAGAACAAAACTTCATGAAAGATATACCCGAAAATTATAAATTTTTATCTAGCCATGAATGGGCGAAGTTAGAAGAGGATGGAAAAGTTACAGTAGGAATTAGCGATTATGCACAAGATCAACTAGGAGATATTGTTTTTGTTGAGCTACCCGAGATAGATTCAGAAGTTAACCAAGGGGATGAGGCTGCTGTTGTTGAATCTGTTAAAGCAGCTTCAGAGGTCTACTCCCCTGTGAGCGGTAAAGTAATAGATGTGAATTCTTCCTTAGAAGATTCCCCTGAAACTGTAAATTTGTCTGCTTTTGAAGAAGGTTGGTTTTTTAAAATAGAAGTAACAGATATCTCCGAGTTAGAAAATTTGCTTTCACCTGAGCAATACAGTGAGCATTGCCAAGACTGATTGAATGCCTACATCTAAAAAAACCTCATCTCAAGCTCGTTCTTCTGTCTTAAGGTCATTTTCTTCAAGACATATAGGCCTACGTGACAATGAAAGAGACGAGATACTAAATGACCTTGGTTATTCGACCTTCGAGGCTTTTATTAAAGACGTTGTACCCAAAGATATTCTTAACAACTCACCATTGAAAATAGAAGAAGGTATTTCTGAAGAGAAAGCCCTGCAAGAGCTCAAGCTTATAGCTTCAAAAAACACCTTACATCATTCCTTCATAGGTCAAGGTTATTACAACACTCTTACCCCGACAGTAATTTTAAGAAATGTATTTGAAAACCCCGGTTGGTACACTTCCTATACTCCCTATCAACCGGAAATTTCTCAAGGGAGACTGGAAGCCCTTATAAATTTTCAGACTATGGTCAGTGACCTCACGGGTTTAGATATATCTAATGCTTCTTTACTGGACGAAGCGACTGCAGCAGCAGAAGCTATGACTTTGGCTAAAAGAGTTTCTAAATCAAAATCAAATAATTTTTTTGTGGACGATCTGTGTTTTCCTCAAACTATTAAAGTTATTCAAACTAGAGCTAAACCGTTAGATATAAACATAATCGTAGGGCCTTCAACTGCTTGTAAGAAGGAAGATTATTTTGGAGCTATATTTCAGTACCCAAATTCTGAAGGAAACATTAATTCTTTTTCCGAAGAAATAAATTACTCAAAAGAAAAAAACGCCGTAGTTATTTTAGCTACAGACCTTCTGGCTTTGTGTTTACTAAAGACCCCTGGTGAACTAGAAGCAGATATAGCCATAGGTACATCACAAAGATTTGGAGTCCCAATGGGTTACGGCGGTCCCCATGCTGCCTTCATGTCTGTAAAGGAAGAATTTAAGAGATTTCTACCTGGTAGATTGGTTGGCGCTTCCATAGATCAAAAGGGGAAAGTGGCCTACAGACTAGCTCTTCAAACCAGAGAGCAGCATATAAGGAGAGAAAAAGCCACAAGCAACATATGTACAGCACAAGCTCTTTTGGCAATTATGGCAGGATTCTATGCGGTATATCATGGGCCAGAGGGTTTAAAAGCCATTGCCAGAAAAGTTAATGATAAGACTACCAAATTAGCTCAGTTGCTTAAAGCAAAGAACTATAGCTTAAAATCCGAGCATTTCTTCGACACCCTAGTGATTGATTCAGGAAGTGAAACAGCCTCTTTAGTAGAGGCTGCATCAGATAAAGGAATTAATCTAAGAAAAATTAACGAGGACCTTATAGGTATTTCCTTAGACGAAAGTGTCGATGATGAAGTTTTTAAGAATATTCTTTCAATATTTTCTATTAAGTCTCCTGAAAAAAATAATGCAGTGATGACTTCTATTCCAGAAGATCTTTCCAGAACAAGTAATTATCTACAACATCCTGTTTTTAATAAGTACCACTCTGAAACAGAAATGCTGAGATACATAAAAAGACTTTACGAAAAAGATATTGCTCTAGATAGAGCTATGATTCCCCTCGGGTCTTGTACTATGAAATTAAATGCTACATCTGAAATGCTACCCGTCAGTTGGCCAGAATTTTCGTCCATTCACCCCTTTGCACCTGAGAGCCAAGTATTGGGTTACAAGAAATTAATCAAAGAGCTGGAACAGCAGCTGGCAACAATTACAGGTTATTCAGAAATCTCTCTACAACCCAATGCAGGGTCTCAAGGTGAATATGCAGGGCTTTTAGCAATAGCTGCTTACCACGAGAGTAAAGGGGATAAAGCTAGAAATATATGTTTAATACCCATGTCTTCACATGGAACTAATCCGGCATCTGCACAAATGGTTGGCCTGAAAGTTGTCGCCATTGATTGTGATAAAGAAGGAAATATAGATTTGAATGACCTGAAAAGAAAGGCTAATGAGTATTCAGATAATCTTTCATCAATTATGATCACCTACCCTTCAACGCATGGAGTATTTGAAACAAATGTAAGAGAAGTTTGTAATATTGTTCACAAACATGGTGGTCAAGTTTATATCGATGGAGCAAACCTAAATGCCATGGTGGGATTGTGTTACCCGGGAGAATTTGGGGGCGACGTATCTCATTTAAACTTGCATAAAACTTTCTGTATTCCACACGGTGGCGGTGGCCCTGGAGTTGGACCCATTGGAGTAGCAGATCACTTAAAAGATTTTCTTCCTGGAAATCACGTGGAAGAATCTTCTGTCGGTCCCGTAAGTGCTACTGAATGGGGCAGTGCAAGTATTCTTCCTATTAGCTGGATGTACATAAAGATGATGGGAGCGTCAGGATTAAAGAAAGCTACTGAATCAGCCATCTTGAATGCCAACTATATAGCTCATCGTTTGAAGGGGCATTATGAAGTACTTTATAAGGGCGAAAATAGTCTAGTGGCCCATGAATGCATTATTGATCTGAGAAATTTAAAAGAAAGTGTAGACATAGATGTTGAAGATATTGCAAAAAGACTTATAGATTATGGATTCCATGCCCCAACTATGTCTTGGCCTGTAGTAGGTACTTTAATGATAGAACCTACCGAGAGTGAATCTAAAGCTGAATTAGATAGATTTTGTGAGGCCATGATAGGCATCAGGAAAGAGATCAAGAGAATAGAGACTGGAGATTTAGACAAAGAAGATAACATGTTAAAAAATTCTCCTCATTCTGCTGAACAAGTTACAGATGATAATTGGGAGCACTCTTACTCTCGATCAGAAGCAGCTTACCCTGTAGAAAGTTTAAGAGCTGATAAGTACTGGTGTCCAGTTAGTAGGGTCGACAATGCTTATGGAGATAGAAACTTAGTCTGTAGCTGCCCTTCTATGGAAGAGTTATATTAATAAAATATTAGAATTTATAGATTGTCATTACAAGATGAATATAGACCGTGTGTAGCAATGGTTATTGTAGGCCCTTCAGATAGGGTTTTATGGTGTCAAAGAATAGATCATCATGGGTGGCAGTTTCCTCAGGGTGGCATAGACCAAGGAGAATCGCCCAAAGAAGCAATTCTTAGAGAAACCCAGGAAGAAGTAGGTTTAGGGCCAGAAGATGTTGAAATAATATTTGAAACAGAGGAATGGTTTAAATATGACGTTCCAAAAGACAGGCGACCCAAATACTTTAGAAGAAATATTTATAAGGGACAAAGGCAAAAGTGGTTCTTAGCAAAACTGATTTCTGATGAGAGCAACATCAACCTAAGGGCAACAAGGCCAATAGAATTTGATGAGTGGGTATGGTCAACCTACTGGTACCCCCTTATGACTGTTGTTCCCTTTAAAAGAGAAGTATATAGGAAGGCTTTGATCCAAATACTTCCTGAATACAATAAGCTTATTTCTAAGGAATGATTTCGTAATATTCATCTCTATTCGCGGCCAAGATTAAGGATCCAAGAAAGTCAATTGAGGCTCTTTTATTTTCTTTGTTTAAAAACAACCATTAAACACATTTTTTAATTAAAGAATTTCTTAATGGGGTTATTTTCTGGTTCTTATTATCTTAGCTATAAGCGATAATGGCGTTTCTTTCGTGTTAGAACTTTTTTTATTTTTTGTACTGGGAATTTTGTCCGGTATTTTAGCGGGACTCTTTGGGATAGGAGGAGGGATTATTATCATTCCTGTTTTTTTCTCCATTTTTAAAAATCTAGTAGGAATCCCCGAAGAGTCATTAGCCCATACAGTTTTAGGTACTTCTTTGGGTGTAATTGTTTTTAGCTCTTTGGCCTCTACTTATTCTCACAATAAACGAAAAGCAGTTATTTGGGATGTTTTGAAGGTCATAGCCCCCAGTATCTGCGTTGGCGCTGTCTTAGGGGCTGTAACTGCCAGTTATATCCCAAGTTCGACTCTTCAGATGCTCGTGGCTGTATTTTTGGTTCTTATATCGATTCAGATGGTATTTGAATTTCCGCCCCCAAGTCAGAACCCAAGGACAAGCATCGTAGGGCCAGTAATAGTAGGCAGTGGTATTGGCTGGTTTTCAGGAATTTTTGGAATCGGCGGTGGTGTATTTTCGGTTCCTTATTTTTATCACAGAGGATTACAAATGACTCAAGCTATTGGATCTTCTGCTGCCTGCGGAATTCCAATAGCTGTTTCTGGTTCAATCTCATATATGATTATTGGTTCTAATATTTCAAACCTTCCTGAATATTCAGTGGGTTATGTATACCTGCCAGGAGCTATCTTAGTTGGCTTAGCAAGTGCTTGGAGCGCCATAGTTGGAGTTAGAGCAGCACATAGAATGAAACAAAGGAAGCTCCGATTGGCCTTTGCAATTCTATTAATGATTATGGGACTAAACTTACTTCTGAGATAAAATTCAGTAAATGGATTACTACTGGAAAACTAATCTTAAGATATTAATCTGCCTTTTAGCAATCTGGTTTCTTGTCTCTTTCGGTTTCGGAATTCTACTTTCTGATTGGCTCGATCAATTTAGGATTGGGGGCTTCAAGTTAGGGTTCTGGTTTGCACAACAAGGAAGTATTTATGTCTTCATAATTCTTATTTTTACTTATGTTTATTTGATGAACAAGCTTGATAAGAAATTTTCTAAAGACAGAGAGGAAAAGGGCTCTTAATGTCAGTACAGGAGTGGACTTTTTTAATGGTAGGGATCAGCTTTGCTGTTTACATATTAATTGCCTTTAAATCTAGAGCTCAATCAACTTCGGACTTTTATGTGGCCGGTAAGGGAGTTAATCCTATAGTAAATGGTATGGCGACTGCCGCTGACTGGATGTCGGCAGCTTCATTCTTATCCATGGCAGGATTAATAGCTTTTCTAGGAAAAGATGGGTCCGTTTATTTAATGGGTTGGACTGGAGGTTATGTACTATTGGCTTTACTTCTAGCTCCTTACCTTAGAAAGTTTGGACAATTTACAGTGCCTGATTTTATAGGTGAAAGATATTACTCCAATACAGCCAGAGTGGTTGCAGTCTTGTGTCTGATATTTATTTCATTTACTTATATCGCCGGTCAAATGAGGGGTGTTGGTATAGTTTTTTCTAGATTCCTTGAAGTAGATATCAATTTAGGTGTACTTATTGGAATGGGAATTGTTTTTATATACGCTGTCTGGGGAGGCATGAAAGGAATAACCTATACCCAAGTTGCACAATACGTTGTATTAATATTTGCCTATCTTGTACCCGCCATTTACATCTCAATAATAATGACTAATAACCCGGTGCCACAATTGGGTTTTGGGAGTACTCTTGTGGGTAGTCCAGAGTTTCTATTAGATAAACTTGATAAAGTTACTACTGATCTTGGCTTTACTGCTTATACAGAAAACGTAAAAAGTAAAATAGATGTTTTCTGCATAACCGCGGCATTAATGGTGGGTACAGCAGGACTTCCTCATGTCATAGTAAGGTTCTTTACAGTGCCTAGTTTTAGTGACGCTAGAAAGTCTGCTGGTTATGCCTTAGTCTTTATCGCCCTGCTTTACACAACTGCTCCAGCTGTATCTGCCTTTGCCAGAATGAACTTAATAGATTCTATTCAAGACAAGGAATACTCTGAATCGCCTCAGTGGTTCCAAAATTGGGAAACTATTGGTCTTATTGCCTGGAAAGATAAAAACTCGGATGGACTCATTAGATATTCTTCAGGCAATGCTTTGGAAGGAGTTAAGCCTGTCTACGCTAAAGAAAAAGGAAATTCAGGAGAAAGGGTTGTTTTAAATAAACCTGACTTAACTAATGAAAACGAAGTCTACATTGATGCAGATATTATTGTATTAGCAAATCCAGAAATAGCTAAGCTACCCTTTTGGGTAATAGCTCTAGTAGCTGCCGGTGGAGTTGCCGCAGCTTTATCAACAGCTGCGGGCTTACTTATTACTATCTCTTCAGCAATTTCCCACGATTTACTTAAAAAAACGTTTATGCCTAGAATTACTGAAAAACAAGAACTGTTATATAGCCGATTAGCTACAGCTTTTGCCATCGGAGTTGCCGGATTATTTGGCGTCTACCCCCCGGCTTTTGTAGCTCAAGTTGTTGCTTTTGCTTTTGGTTTAGCTGCCTCTACTTTGTTTCCAGTTTTATTATTAGGGATTTTCTCTAAACGCCTTAACAAAGAAGGCGCTATCGCGGGTATGCTGGTAGGCCTGATTTTTACTGCAGGTTACATTATTTATTTTAAGTTCATGTTCCCCGAGTTAGACACACTTGATAATTGGCTCTTTTCTATTTCCCCAGAAGGAATTGGTTTCGTAGGAATGCTATTAAATGTTTCCGTTTCATTGATTGTTTCTTCTTTAACTTCCCCACCGCCTAAAGAAGTTTCTATGATGGTAGAGGAAATAAGACAACCGTAATGATTCTTCCAGAAATTGATCCCATTGCTTTTCAGATTGGTCCGATGGCCATAAGATGGTATGGCATAACTTGGGTAGTTGCTTTTGGGCTCATTTATTTTTTAGCTTCTAGAAATTTATCTAAGTTCTCTAAAGATCAGTTAGAGAATTTAATGTTCTATGGTCTTCTGGGAGCAGTAATAGGTGGCCGTTTTGGTTACATGCTTTTTTATAATTCTGGACAGTTATTACAAGACCCTTTATCGATATTTTATTTTTGGCAAGGAGGAATGTCTTTCCATGGTGGCTTGTTAGGAGTCTTATTCTCTAGTTTCCTGTTAAGCAAGCAATGGGGCTTTAAATTTTTTGAAGTTATGGATTTTATAGCCCCTTATGTGCCCATAGGCCTTGGCTCTGTGAGAATAGGTAATTTCTTAAACTCTGAATTATTAGGAAGACCAACGGAAGTGCCCTGGGGTGTTATCTTTCCCTCTGATCCATTGGGTCTTGTTAGGCACGCCTCTCAGTTATATCAAGCAGTGGGTGAAGGCATAGTTCTATTATTATTTATGTTGTGGTATTCCAAAAAGCCTAGGCCAAATCTGGCTGTATCTTCTATGTTTTTAATTGGATACGGTGTTGTTAGGTGTTTTACTGAAGCATTTAGAGAACCAGATGCCCATATAGGGTTTGATCTGTTTGGATTAATCTCTAGAGGGCAGGTACTTTCTATTCCAATGATAGCAATTGGGCTCGTGTTATTATTTTATTCTTACAGAAATATGGTAAAAAAGGATGAAACAATATCTTGATCTAATGAGATATGTTCGCAAGTCTGGAACCGAGAAAGGTGACAGAACTGGGACAGGCACTCTAAGTGTATTTGGTTATCAGATGCGCTTTAATCTTGAAGAGGGATTCCCTTTAGTTACAACAAAGAAAGTACACTTAAAATCTATAATTTATGAACTCTTATGGTTTCTAAAGGGGTCTACAAACATAGATTATCTTAAAGAACATGGTGTCAGTATCTGGGACGATTGGGCTGATGAAAGGGGTGAGCTTGGGCCGGTCTATGGAGCACAATGGAGATCTTGGCCAACTCAAGATGGAGATTCAATAGATCAGATTTCAGAGGTCATTAATCAAATAAAAACTAATCCGAATTCTAGAAGATTAATAGTAAGTGCTTGGAATGTTTCACAAATTGATAACATGGCTTTACCGCCGTGCCATGCCTTGTTTCAATTTTATGTTGCAGAGGGAAGGTTATCATGCCAGTTATATCAAAGAAGTGCAGATATATTCCTGGGAGTCCCTTTTAACATCGCTTCTTATGCTTTATTGGTTCTGATGATTGCCAAAGTAACTGGATTAACACCTGGCGACTTTGTTCATACTTTGGGAGATGCACATCTTTATTTAAATCACCTTAGTCAAGTAGATGAACAATTGAAAAGAAAGTCCTTCCCTATTCCTAAAATGCAAATAACTAAAGACGTAACAAATATTCTTGACCTTGAGTATGAAGACTTTTCCTTAGAGGGTTATGAATCGCATCCTCACATTTCTGCTCCGGTAGCTGTTTAAGTTGAAAATATCATTAATAGCTGCTTTCGCTAAAGAAAGAGTCATAGGGAAAGATGGAAAAATTCCTTGGACCCTCAAGGAAGACTTAAAGTATTTTAGAAATAAAACTGAAGGCTGTTCTGTTGTAATGGGTAGAAAAACCTATGAGTCTATAGGCAGGCCACTATCCAATAGACTGAATATTGTGATGACTAGGACACCCAAGAAGATTAAGGGCGTTACAGAAGTCATTAATAAAGAACGAGCCATAGAAATAGCTTCCATCTTTTCAGAAGAAATATTTATCATTGGTGGAGAAAGAATCTATGAAGAATTTCTTCCTTTAGCCTCAAAAATGTATCTCACCGAGATTAATATTGAAGTCGACGGCGACGCCTTCTTTCCTAATTGGAACTTAAATGATTGGACGGAGCTGTCCAGAAAAGACTGCAAAGACCTTAATCAGAATATCGAATATAGTTTTCTTGAGTATGTAAGAAAATAGTCTAAGAGGAAGAGCCAAGGCCCAAGGCTTTTCTTTTGAGCTGCAGTGCCACAACCCTTTCTTCTTCACCTTCTGTATAAGTAATCCACTTTCTGGCTTGGTCTTGTATTTTCTTCTTTTTCTTTTTCTGAACTTCTTTCTTATCGTCTAATTGCTTCTCAGCTACATCTATACATTTTCTAAAAGATTTGATGGCATCATCCCATTTCTGATACTCAAAAAGAACTTGGCCCAGAAGCATGTGGGCATTGGCTTCATCTTTTAGCTTCCCTTTCTTAATCCCAGATCTAATTGCTTTTTCAGCTGGTCCAAATTCATCTAAACCAAAATGAACCTGCCCTAAAAATATGTAAAGCTCACCCTTTTTAGATAAGCTGGCCGCTTTCGCATATGCAGGTTTAGCTTTTTTCAATTCTTTAGCAGCATGCCAGTATTGCGCCATCGCTTTTAGTGTTTTTTCTTCCTCTTTTATGAAACCATTTTTAAAACCATAACTCATAATATGAGCTGCTTTATGGGGATTTTGATGCATAAATAGCAGTTGACCTAAGGCAACATATTCTCTTTGTTTATCAAGCAGTCTATCTTCATGGGCTGCCTCAAGGGCCCCTAGTTGATCCAAAAATTGATCCCTCTGACCGTACAGACTAGATAAACCTACCCAATATCTTTTTTTGGGAAAATTTACAGCCAAGATCTTGTATATCGGCATAACATCAAGATTTTCTTTCAACTCAGTGTACACAGCCATCTTTAATAAATAGTCATTTTCCCTTGCTACCGCCTTTTTTGTCTCTCCAGTTTCTTCCTCTACACCCTCTTCATTTATTACTGTTATGGGTATATCTCTACTTTCTGCAAGTTCTATAGCTGTTTCAATAAAGGTTTTTGATTTTCTGAAGTCTTCAAGTTGAAAATAGGCAGTAGCAATAAGAGAGTAACCCTGTGAGCTCGGTTCATCTTCATTATCTATCCATTCCAGTAAGTATTTAACAGATTTTCCATAATCTTCTTCAATAAAAGCTAGTTGAGCTAAAGAAAATCTAGCTTGATTCTGCATCTTATAATCGGCTCCACCAGAATTAATGAGCTTCTCATATTCAACAATAGCCAATCTATATTTCTCTTGAGCAAAATAAATGTAGCCCATATACCAGTTCAATCGAGCTCTATCAGTGTCAGTAAACTTAGGATCGGTTCCAATAACAGCAAGGACTTCCGTTGCCTCAAACCATTGCTCCTCCTCTAGAAAAGGCTGGACAGCTTGTAAGATCTTTTGTGCTTTTTTACTTGGTAGCTTTACTCTTTTTCTTTTCTTCTTTTTTGTGTCATCTGCTGCCTCTAAATTAAAACCAGCATATTCAGGAACCACAACACCTGTAACAAGTGGCATGAGACTTATCACAGTCGCTATAGCAATAGCTTTAATTAAGAAATTCATAACATGTTTATACACAAATATCTTTTTAAGCACAACCTTCCGGACTGTAATCAGGCGACTTATCTTTGTCTTCAATTATAAACGTAATCTGGTTTAACACTCCCGTTACTTCAATGGCCACTCCATCCCTTATTTGAGGCTTATATTTAAACTTCAAAGCAGATCGCATCGCTGCTCTGTCAAAAATTCCGCTGGGTATAGACCACAGGACTACAGGATCTCTAACAGCTCCTACTTTTGTAACCGCGAATTCCAGCATCACACAACCTTCAATGCCTCTTTCTTGCGCCCTTCTAGGATAAAGAGGAGGAACCTTAAAAATTGGAACATAAGATCCATCAGCAAAAACTCCTGATTTTCTACCTTTGAAATCAAATTTTGGTCTTGGAGTTGCATTATCTAAATCAGCTGGAGGGGTCATATCAAATTCTGGTGGCATAGTTTCAGGAGGCGGCTCTTCTTCTTCGGGTCTTTCTATATCCATCAATAATTCAAGGTCCCTATCAGGCATGGTTACATCTGCAATTCTGATACCCTTTTCGTTTAATTCAACATCTCCTACTGCTATTAAGGCCTGCATTAAGTAAAAAATAATGAGTGTTAGTAAGGCCGACCCAGTAAATATAACTGATATCTTTTTAAAATTTTGCGCTGCAAAAAAATCCATAAGAAACTAGAATTTGGGTTCAGAAGCTAAAGATATAGCATAAACCCCTGCATCCCTTGATTGGTCCATTACTTTAATAATCGCATCAGCAGTTGCTCTTTCGTCGGCCTGTATAACCACAGAGCCCTGAGGATTTTCAGCTAATAATTTAGTAACATTAGCTTTTACCTGTCTCACATCAATCCTACGGCCATCAATCCATATATCATCATTTGCACCAATTGCTATAAGAATAGCGGCGTTATCTTGAATAGTTGCAGTCTCTGCATCTGGACGATTAACTTCCAATCCCGGTTCTTTAATGAAATTAGCTGTAACAATAAAAAAGATTAAAAGAATAAAAACTACATCTAACATGGGAGTTAGACTTATTTCTTCTTCTACCTCAGTAGCTTGGCTTATGGGTGATCTTCTCATAACTATTACCTTTATTATTCAGAAACTAAGTGCTCTGACAAGAGCTCCGTTTCTCTATTAGATTTATTTCTAAGAAACGTACTAGCGAATGTTCCCGTAATGGCTACAGAAAGTCCCGCCATTGCAGGTATTGTTGATCTGGAAACTCCTCCCGCCATTGCTTTAGCATCTCCCCCTCCAGTAATGGCTAATAGATGAAAGACCTCCATCATTCCAGTTATTGTTCCAAACAGTCCTAAAAGCGGAGCGACTCCAACGCACAATTTTATCAAAGTCAGGTTCTGGTTAATTTTCGATGAAGTCTTAGAAATTAACATCTCCCTAATGGCTTTCGAATTCCAGGATTTTTTATCTGTTCTTTTAGCCCAATCTTCAACAGCCACATTCACGTTTACTTGATGATTAAAGTTAAAATACCAAAGCCTTTCGAAAATGAGAAACCACATCAAGAAGGCCAATAAGCCTATCAAGTAAAGTACGTCTCCCCCTTTTTGCATAAACTCAAAAAGAGCGTCTGCAGCATCGTAGAAGAAAAACATAACCCTTTACTTTTCCTAGTAGAAATTACTGTTCTGACCTTTCCGCTGCCATCCCTATAGCCTGTTCTTCAATTGTTTCCAAAATTCCTTTTGAGAAATTAGAGACAATGGCGGACATGAATGTCATTGGAATAGCTACTGCTAACCCAAGCCAAGTAGTAACAAGAGCAATAGATATTCCTTCAGCCATAGTCTTTGGATCCCCCGTTCCAAACAAAGTAATCATTTGAAAAGTTATGATCATACCAATTATGGTTCCGAAAAGACCCATCAGAGGAGCAACTATAGAGATTAGCTTTATAAGCCAATTGAGCTTCTCAATTGGAGGCCTCTCATTAAGAATTTGTTCCGCCATTTTAAGTTCTATGGTTTCAGTATCAGCTTTCGGATTGTCTTCAGCTACTTTAAGCACCCTGCCTAGAGGGTTGTCTGTGCTAAGCGTAGAGGCGGCAAGTTGAGAGTCTATTAAAGACCTTATGCCTATGAGAGAATATAATCTCCAACCAAACAGACCCAATCCTCCCAATCCTAAAATATACAGTATGATGTAACCAACAACTCCTCCCTGTTGGGTTCTTTCGCCCCATCCCGGCATGGCTATTAAACTCGCAAGATAGGAACCACCCTGTGGTCCTGTTGGATCAACAGCAAATTGCACCGGGAATGCCTCTGCATCTAACACATCAGAAGTTGTAGAGGTGTAACGTCTTGCCGGTTGAGAAGGTAATTCCTCATACATTCCTCTTGTTGAAGCATAAGTCAGGTAATTGCCGTCAGAAACAGCATTAAAAACTCCTACTCTTACCACTTCTCTAGATTCAACCGTACCATCTAACGCAATAACATCCGTAGTGAATTTAACTACTTCTCCGGTAGCATTAATTTCCCTTTGAAGCTCAAACCAAAGTCTTTCTAATTCTGGTATAGAAGCCAGCGTAACCCCTCGACCCATTTTTACAGCTAATTTTGTTAGGAACTCTTCCCTTTCTTTACCAAATTGAGCTGAACTAATAGATTGTTCAAATATGTTTCTAGATTCTGTTGCTAATCCTGCTAAGTGTCCAAAGATCTCATTCAAAGAACCGAGTCTTTCTTTTAATTGAACTTCAGCTACAACCAATAAAGCTTCGTTAGCCTCAAATTTTACTTCTAATCTAGCCGCCTCTCTTTCAAGTCTAGCTCTTTCTGCTTTAGCATCAGCTAATAACTTAGCTTGTTTATTTTTTTCATTTCTGAACTGCCTTTCTCTGTCTCTCTGCTCTTGGGTGTCAGCAAATTGGCCTTTCTGGACAAGTTCTAATAGCTCTTCTGGAGATGAAGGGTTCTTAAATTCATCTTCAGCAGCCTCTTCTGCATAAACAGGAAAAGCCAGTAAAGAAATAACAAATAAGGGCAGTAATTTACAAGTTAATTTATTCATTTGACTGCCTCTGCATTTTGTATTGGCAGTTCGAGCATATCCACCGTAGCAAGTCTGTTTGCGATCCTTAGGCCCTTTCTTGTGGGGTTCCTATAACTGCTATCTAAAGGTACCCATTCTTCTTTTTTATTATCCCAAGCCCCCGTAAGACTTCTGTCTGAAGATTGATAAACCAGAGCAAGTCTTCCTACTCTAAGCACATTCACTTCTCTCTGTTGACCTTCAATTTCAATAGTATCCTTATAGCTATCCAACTTCCTTCCGTATTCCATTTCAACATTGAAAGTTTCTAAGACTTGTCTTAGCCCTTCAGCAGGAGAAACGGTTGGATTGTCGATTGCTGCTTTAGCGAAAGCAATTCTTTCCTTCCTTTCGGCCAAGTGAAAAGGCATATCCAATTCGATGGACTTTTCAATTCCAGCTAGCATGCGTCTCGTAAAAGGAGGTACCTGTCTTTGCATAACCTGAGCCTCTTTCATGGTTTTATCAATTTCTTTTAACCGTTCTTCTTGACGCTCAATTTGTTTTCTCATTTGAGCGTTATAAACCCTTAGGCCCTCTATCTGCTTGCTAACTGTTTTAAATTCATTGACTATCAAAGACGTGTCATCGTCCATTGAGTCTATTTTTGTTTGAGAAGCTTGCTCTAAATTCTGTCGCTGCTCACCTATATCCAGTAGAGGTTGTATTTGATCAGTTAAAGCAAGTGATGATCCCAGTAAGGTTGCCACTACAATCAGTGGAAAAGTTCTAAGACGCTTCATTAGGCTATCTCCTTAATTCTATTTTTAGTAACTTGTAATTCTATGTTTAGTAATCTGTTCCAGTGTTTATAAGTAATTTGTTCCAGTGTTTATACCTAAAATGATATGATCCAGACACCTGAAAATACCTATCTCCCCATCGAGGGATGTAGACTATAAAGGTTATTATTTAACCACGCAACATTGAATGTCTGTTCTAGAATTTTTTCTTTATATTACTTTAGCCAATTGGTCAATAGTCACCTTTCTTTGGGTTTTCATAAAAAAAAATAGCCAAATTTATTTAATTAATGTTTATTGGGGAGCTGGTTATGTTCTGCTCACAGTTGTAGCTATGACCTTGGATGGCCTTCTCGAGGATTCTAGCTTTCATGTAAGACAATACTTAGTGAATTTTTTAGTAACTCTATGGGGAATTAAGCTTTCCTTTTTCCTTTATAGGAAAGAAAAATTAAGGCTCGAAGGCTCGGCTGAGCTGATTGCTGAAAAATATGAAAGGGATCTAAAATCCTATAGGAAGAGGTTTCTTAAAATAGGGCTATTACAAGTTCTTGCCATTTTTCCAATCATATCCATTAACTATCTTCCTGGTACAAACAGTCTTAATTTTCTTGATTTCTTAGGTTTTATACTTTTTTCTTTGGGCTTTTATGTAGAAACAAAATCCAATAATGACTTATTGACTTTTAGAGTTAATAACTTAGAGAAAAAAAGAATTTTAAGTGCTGGTTTGTGGGAATATTCACGCCATCCCAATTATTTTGGTCATTTGTTGCAGTGGTGGGCCTTTTACATAATAGCCTGTAATGCTATTGGGGGGGCATGGAGTTTCTTTGGACCTCTAATTTTGTCCCTTTACACTTTAAAAGTAGTTATTAAAGATACAGAAAAACGAATGCTAGCTAATGTTCCTGAATATAGTGGCTATATAAATAAGACAAATAAATTGATGCCTGGAGTTTTCCAAGGAGGAAATCAAGCTTTAGATGTAATGCGTTTGGTGGTGCCTTTTAGGCAGTTTACTGCCTTTGCTGGATTAATTTCTCGGTCGGAAAATAAATTGATAAAAAAAATTCTTATAAGCTGGTTTTGTTACTTTTATAAACCAAATCTTGATGAATCTATTAATAAAAGGCCTCAAGATTTTAGAAGTTTCAATGATTTCTTTACACGAAAGCTTGAGTCCAAATCTAGACCGATTAATCAAGATACCGACACAATTATTTCTCCAGTTGATGGAACGGTTGTCAGCTTAGGAAATTTAAAAGAAGGAACCCTTATTCAAGCTAAAGGCATTAGCTACGATGTTAGTGACCTTATACAAGATCAGGCACTCGAGAATACTTTCAAAAATGGCTGTTATGTAACTATTTATCTAGCCCCTATAAATTATCACAGAATACATTTTCCCTTTAGTGGAACTATTGAAAAAACTAAATATCTTAAAGGCAATTTGTATAGTGTTAATGCTAGTTCAGCAAGGAGAATAAAATCTCTGTACAGCAAAAATGAAAGAACTTTCACTTTTGTAAAGTCTGAGTCTTTAAGTTATGGATTAGTCAGTGTCGGGGCAGCTATGGTAGGTAGTATTGTGCCCTTTTGGAACGAAGAAATTAACTCAAAAAAAGAGCATTTAGTTAACTTGTGGAACCAAGGACCGGATGAAGATTTGTTGAGAGTAAGCAAAGGCAAAGAACTAGGCTATTTTCAAATGGGCTCTACCGTTATTTTGTTGTTTCCTTCTGATATACAAATAGATAAAAATTTCTTGTATGAGGCTAAACCTGTAAAATTTGGGGAAGAGTTAATAAATCTTTCAGAAAGAAAATAATTACAAGGTAAATTTTGGTTTCTTATTCAACTAGTGATTTTAAGCCAGGATTAAAAATTTTAATCGATGGTGAGCCCTGTGAAATTATTGAAGATGAATTTGTTAAGCCCGGTAAAGGACAGGCCTTTAGTAAAGTTAAATTTAGAAACCTTGTAACTGGTAGATCGGGAGAAAAAACCTGTAAAGTTGGAGAATCCATAGAATCAGCAAATATAAATGAGCTTGAAATGCAATACTTGTACTCAGAGGGTTCTAACTGGTGTTTTATGGACCAAGTAACGTATGATCAGGTTCTAATTCCGGAGGATTTAATAGGTGATAAGAAGAGCTGGTTGACCGAGGAAGCTGTCTGTAAAGTGCTTCTATGGAATGACTCTCCTATTTCTGTAGTTCCTCCAAATTTTGTGGACTTAAGGATTAGTCAAACTGACCCCGGTGTTAAGGGCGATACAGTTTCCGGGGGAAGTAAACCAGCCACTCTTATTACCGGAGCTGTAATTAAGGTTCCTCTGTTTGTCTCTGAGGGTGATGTTATTACTATTGATACCCGAAATGGTGAGTATCAAGGAAGAAAGTAAGTAGTAGCCATGAAAGAACTATTGAGAGACGCTCTAACAGATAGCCTAAAATCACTGAAAGAACAATATGACGTTGATCTTTCAACTATAAAAATAGAAGTAAAAGAAAATAAAGAAAAGGACTTTGGAGATTTTTCAACTAACTTAGCCCTGGTTTTGTCAAAAAAACTTTCTGAGCAGCCAAAAAAAATTGCTGAAATTCTCTTAGGAGAATTGGATAAAAAGGAGTTTATAGATCGTATTGACATTGCTGGTCCAGGCTTTATTAACTTTTTTCTGTCTCAAACATCCAGAACAGAAATTCTTAAAACTGTTAATAAAGAAAAGAACAAGTTTGGTTTTAGTCAAAAGAAGGAGTTTGAGTCAGATAAGATATTAATTGAATACGTTTCTAGTAACCCCACAGGCCCTTTACATGTTGGCCATGGAAGGGGGGCGGTATTTGGATCTGTACTTTCAAGCATACTTCGAGCGACTGGAAATCAGGTTGATGAAGAATATTATGTAAATGATCAAGGAAGGCAAGTTGAAATTCTTTCCCTTAGTGTGTGGTTAAGATATCTAATGATTTTTAATCAAATCAACCTTTTCCCAAATAACTGTTACCAAGGAACTTATATTGAAGAGCTAGCGGAAGAACTTGAAAGAGATTATGGGGAAAAGTTTTCTATAACTAAAGAAATTGAAAATCAGATTTCTCAAATGCTCCAACTAGATATGGAAGAAGAGGCTTTGGACGGCCTGATATCTCAAAGTAAAGAAGCTCTAAATGAAAGTTTTGATGAAATAAAATCTTTTGCCCTTAATAGGATTTTGAAAAACATAGAGGGAGATTTAAAAGATTTTGGAGTAAAACATAATAGTTGGTTTAAAGAATCTACAATGTTTAGAGCCGATAAAGACAAGACCCCTTTAATTTATAAAGCTCTGGATTCTTTACAGGCAAAGAAACAGCTTTATGAAAAAGATGGCGCCCTTTGGTTTAGGTCTACCGACTTTGGTGACGAGAAAGACAGGGTGGTTAAAAGAGAAAATGGAGCAACTACCTATTTTGCCTCTGACATTGCTTACCACGCTAATAAATACGATCGTGGCTATTCAAAAATCATAAATATCTGGGGGGCAGATCACCATGGATATCTACCAAGAGTCAAAGCAGCTATGTCAGCTCTAGATGAAGATACTGATAAATTTGAGGTAGTCTTTATCCAATTTGCTAACCTTATTAGAAACGGTAAGAAGCTTTCTATGTCTACCCGGGCTGGGGAATTTATATCTTTGAGGGAGTTAATTGAAGAAGTGACATCTGAAGCGGCCAGGTTTTTCTACATCAACAGGAAAGGCAACCAGCATTTAGACTTCGATTTAGACTTAGCAAAAGAACAAAGTAAAGACAACCCCCTTTATTATATTCAGTATGCCCACGCTAGAATTTGTAGCGTTTTTGACAAGTTAGAAGAAAACAAGAAATCATACAAAGAATCTATTGCCATAGACTCACTTGATCAGCTTAACAGTGAACAAGAAATTGAAATTCAGAAACTATTATCCCAATTTCCTGAAGTTGTGATTCGTTCTGCAGCTAACTATGAACCTCATTTGATTTGTTATTATTTAAGAAACTTGGCGGGAACTTTTCATAGTTATTACAACAATGAAAAAATATTAGTCGAGAAAGAAAGCACACTCCAAGCAAGATTATTTTTAATTTCTGCTGTAAGGCAGGTTGTTTTCAATGGCTTAACGATTTTGGGCATTAGTGCCCCAAAAACCATGTGATAGATGTTGTATGGCAGAAGTTAAAAAATTTAAATCTTTTCTTGCAGAATTTAATGAGACCTGTTGCCGAATAGGAAAAAATCCTAAAGACATAACTATTTTAGGAGCTAGCAAGGGCCAGCAAGTAGACTCCATAAAGTTGGCATTTGAAGAAGGCATTAAGCATTTTGGGGAAAACTTTCTTCAGGAAGCTGAACAAAAGATTTTGGAAATTGGAAATCTTCCCACCTGGCATTTTATAGGCTCTATTCAGAGTAGAAAAGCCAAGAGAATAGCCTCTTTATTTCATTGGGTTCAAACAGTGGATAGACTTAAGGTAGCTAGGAAGCTTAATGAAAATAGACCCCAGGAAATGGAAAAACTGAATGTCTGTATACAAGTAAATCCAGACAATGAGGAAAGCAAGTCTGGGGTTCCTCTTGCTGGAACTAAAAACTTGATAGGAGAATTGGCTCAATTAGAAAGACTTAGGGTAAGGGGACTGATGTCTATTCCGGCGCCTACCAAAGATTTTGAACAACAGAGAAAGAGGTTTGGTAGAATTCGTTCCTGTTTTGAAGATCTAAAGGCAATCTATCCTCAATTGGACACCCTGTCGATGGGAATGTCAGAAGACTATGAGGCTGCGATACTTGAGGGCTCTACAATGATAAGAATTGGAACTAACATTTTTGGTGCGAGGAATTGAAAAAGAATATATCAAACATAGGTTTTATAGGTGCCGGTAATATGGCAACCGCTATAATTTCTGGCTTAATCAGAAATAAATTTAATAATTCACATGTCTTTGTTAGTTCGCCCGAAGAAGACCATTTAGAGAAGCTTAAAGGCAATTTTTCTGTCAATGTAAGTAAGGATAACAGGGAGGTAGTTAACTCTGTTTCAACCCTTGTGTTGGCAGTCAAGCCAAATGTAGTTGAAGCTGTGTTAGATGAACTCTCAACGGAAATTCCTAAAAACGATCCTTTATTGATCTCCATAGTTGCAGGCTACAAAATAGCTTCTATTGAAGACAAGTTAGACTCTAAGTTAAAGATTGTAAGAGCCATGCCAAACACTCCTGCCAGTATAGGTATGGGTGTCAGTGCTCTAACTGCAAACCAATGGATTGTTGAAGAAGATAAATCGGTGCCTGAATCAGTATTTGGATCAATCGGCTTAACTTGTTGGCTGGAAGAAAGTGCCTTTGATTTATTCACAGCACTAATAGGATCAGGACCAGCTTATATTTTTTATTTGATAGAAGCACTTCAGGAAGCTGCAAAGGGTCTGAATCTAGACGAAAGCACCACAAAAGAATTGATAACTGAAATGATAAAAGGGTCATCCACTCTGGCGAATCAAAGTGAAGACAGCCTTTCTTTGTTAAGAGAAAAGGTAACCTCCCCAGGAGGAGTAACAGAAAAGGCCCTAGAAATATTGAACAGAAAAGAGGTAGGCCGCTCTATTATTGAAGCTATTTTAGAGGCCTCTGATAAATCTAAAACCTTAGGAGGTTCTTAAAATTGACTGAAGCCACCATATACTTATTTAAAGCTATTTTAGATGTAATCTCTGTAGTAATTCTTATAACTTTTTTCTTTCGACTCTTAAAGGTTGATTACTACAACCCATTGGTGCAGGGGATGCTTAAATTCGCAGATATTTTTACTTCGTTAATAAGATCAATATTTAAACCTATTTTTGGAATAGATTTAGCTAGCCTTATAACAGCAGCAGCTCTACAGGCCTTCTGCTTTTACCTAATCTCACTCAACGATGCTGTTTTATTCAGCCTTGGAATTATGATTTCTTGGTCTTTATTCTCTGTTCTACTAATAGGATTAACTGTTGCCTGGTGGGCACTAGTCGGAGGTGTAGTCATCAGCTGGGTGGCTCCCGTTAGTTCCTTCCCTCCCAGCCGGTTGCTATTACAAATGTCTTCTCAAATTTGTAAGCCTTTTAGGTTATTTTTACCGCTGGTAGGAGGTTTGGATTTTTCTCCCATTCTTGCTTATATAATCCTTCAATTTCTATGGAGTGCGGTCTACGGTCTTTCCACTAGCGCAGGATTGCCTATGCACCTTAGTATGGGTAGTTAAACTAAACAGTGTTATTGGTTTCTTTCTCTTAAATTTTGAATTCCTCCAAAATATAACTTAGAATTGCATTAGCACCGATTTGATCCAGCTTGCGGGTGCTATATAAATGCGGCTAAAGAGGTTATAAATGAGACCTGTTTAGCATTTGCTGGCAGGTTTTTTTTTGAAATGAATAATAAAAGCTCAATAGGACTAATCAAACCAAGTTCAGTTAAATTTGATAACTCCTTGTTATTAGAATGTGGCAAGGAGCTTAACGGCTTTGAGATGGTGTATGAAACTTATGGAAAGCTAAATGAAGAAAAATCAAATGCTATTTTAGTTTGTCATGCACTTAGTGGAAGTCATCATGCCGCCGGCTATCACAAAGACTCAGAAGAAAAGGCTGGTTGGTGGAATTCTTTAATAGGACCCGATAAGGCCATAGATACTAATAAATATTTCGTTGTGTCTCCAAATAACTTGGGAGGCTGTCATGGCACAACCGGGCCAAAATCAACTAACCCCGAAACAAATCAGGCGTATGGTCCTGACTTCCCTGTCTTGAGGGTAAGGGATTGGACTAATAGTCAGGCATTGTTGGCTGATCATTTAGACATTAATACTTGGCATGCGGTAGTTGGAGGTAGTTTGGGCGGCATGCAGGCCTTAGATTGGAGTATTGCTTACCCTAAGAGAATAAAAAAAGCTGGGATAATAGCTGCCGCCCCCAAGTTAAGTGCACAAAACATAGCGTTTAATGAAGTAGCAAGACAAGCGATAACTTCTGACCCAGATTTTCAGGAAGGAAACTATATGCAAACAAACACTTCACCAAAAAGCGGGTTAAGACTAGCTCGAATGGTGGGTCATATTACCTATCTATCAGATGAATCAATGAAAAGTAAGTTCGGCAGGGAGTTGAAAGAAGAAAAGTTAGGTTTCGGGTTTGATGCTGAGTTTCAAGTTGAAAGCTATTTGAGACACCAAGGAGATGCTTTTTCGAAAACTTTTGATGCAAACACCTATCTTTTAATGACAAAAGTCTTAGATTACTTCGATCCCGCTGATGAATTTGACGGCGATCTTGTGACAGCATTCAAGCCTATACTTGCTCAGACCTTAGTGCTTTCATTTTCTTCTGACTGGAGGTTTTCGCCTTCAAGATCCAAGGAGATAACCAATGCACTTATAAACGCAAAAAAGAAAGTGAGCCATATAGAAATTGATTCTCCTTTGGGCCATGACTCCTTTCTATTTCCTGAAGAAAGATATGTTGAAGTCCTGAAAACGTTCTTAGGGAGTCAGTCATGAAAACAGAAACGGTAATTGAAAGCTGGGTAAAGGATGGATCTAGCATTTTAGATCTGGGATGTGGAGACGGATCTATCCTAGAAGCACTAAGATCAAACAAATCTGTACAAGGTTATGGCATTGAGATTGATAGAAAAAACATTGAATCCTGTTTAGAAAAAGGCCTTGAAGTAATTGAACAAAACATTGACGAAGGACTCTCTAACTTCCTAGACAAAAGTTTTGATACAGTTTTGGTAAGTCAAACTATACAAGTGCTCAAGAATCCTAAGCAAGCTCTAGAAGAGATAACGAGAATTGGTCATCAGTCCATCATAGTTATTCCTAACTTTGGACATTGGAAATCTAGATTAACTCTTTTCTTAAAAGGAAAGATGCCAGTAACGGAATCTCTCCCTGAAAAGTGGTATGAAACACCAAATATACATCTTTGCACACTGACTGATTTCGAAAATCTGTGCGCTGAATTAAATATTATCATTGAGGAAAAGAAAATTCTTGACCCAAAAGGAAGGGTCAATGCTGTTTTGTCTGCATGGTCCAATTTATTAGGCAGTTCAGTCATCTATAGGCTTTCGAGGTAAAAGTGGAAATAATTTTAGCCACTCAAAATGCTGGCAAGTTAAAAGAATTCAATGATCTTGCTAAAGGCAGGGGTTTAAAATTTATTCCTATTCCGGTTGAACACACTTTCCCAGAAGAAACTGGGCGTACCTTTTTTGAAAATGCTTTTATAAAAGCTAATTATTTCTTTTCTGTAACAGGCATACCTTCTATAGGAGATGATTCAGGACTAGAGGTGGAAGCTCTTAATGGAAGGCCTGGAATTCATTCTTCTAGGTATTCCAGAGAAGGCACGGACAAATCCAATGTGGATAAATTACTTTTGGAATTGAAGGACGTGCAAGATAAAGATAGGTCCGCAAGATTTAAATGTTGCTTGGTCTTAATGCAGAACAACCTAAACGAACCAATAAGTGCAGAGGGAGTGGTTGAAGGAAAAATAAGTGAAGGAAAAAAAGGCAACAAGGGGTTTGGTTACGACCCCGTTTTTATTCCGAAGGGCTCTTTGCTACATATGGCTGAAATAGAAGAAAGTGAAAAGAATCTTATAAGCCATAGGGCTAATGCCTTCAGATCACTTATGAAAAAACTACCTAGGGGTTTTGCGAAAGAGTAATTCTCTAGACTCCCTACCCTCTATTAATGCTTTTCTTTCGTACTTTGTCTGGGGTAGTGACTTTAAATACTCAGGTAGATTTGTTAAGTCTTCCCTTAGCCACCCGTTATCTGAAGCGACAGCTTCTTTGACTTGAGTGTAATAATCCCCCCAGTCAGTTTTACAGAACACAAGCCCCCCTATAATAACCTTGTCGTATAGGAGATTTAAAAAATCTTCTGATAATAATCTTCTTTTAAGATGTTTTCTTTTGGGCCAAGGATCTGGATATAAAAAAATCATAGCATCAAAGGTTTCGTTAGTTACCTTTGTCTCTAGAAGATCAAATACATCAGACTCTATTATCTTTAAGTTAGTTAACTTATTCTGTTCAATTTGGTTAAGGGCTGAACCAATTCCTGGGGGGTAGACTTCTATGCCCACAAAGTTGACTTCGTTAAATCTATCAGCCATATACAGTAGACTTTCACCAGAACCAAACCCAACATCTGCTATCAGTTTTGTTGGTGACCCCTCAAAAGCTGCTGAAAAATCTACCTTATCTTCTCCAAGTTGGATGGTATGCTGCTTTTTTAAGTATTTAAGTGCTCTTCTTTGCGCTGATGTTGTTCTTCCTTTTCTCAGAACAAAGCTTTTCTTGGCATTCTTTAGCTCTGGTCTCAAAGATGACGGCATAAATTCTATTCGATCAAGCCTTTTTGGGGTGAAGAAGCTGAAGCAAGTGGCGTGTTTTCCATTCTGCCAGCTAAATAAGCCTGTCTTCCAGATTCAACGGCTTTCTGCATTGCTTCTGCTAAAAATTAGTCCAAAGGAAAATTCTGTTTAACCTTCTTCATGGCATTTTGTTCTATCTGCCTTACCCTTTCAGCAGAAATGCCATATTTATCTGCTAATTCATGCAGAGTTAATTTTTGGTCTGTAAGCCACCTGTCATAAATAATATCTCGACTTCTATCGTCTAATTGCTTTAAAGCTTCATATAGCTGAGTTGTATTCAGAGTTGAATCGTCTTCCTTTTCAATTATTTCAGAAGGGTTAGCCGAAGAATCTTCTAGATAATTAGCTGGGGCGTAATTAGTTGCATCACTATCATCGCCTTCAAGAGGATCAAACGACAAATCTAAGCCACTAAGGCGTTTTTCCATTTCCCTTACTTCTGCAGGCTTAACCCCAAGATCTTTTGAAATAGATTTAATTTCCTCTTCGGTCAACCATCCTAAATTCTTTTTTTTACTTCTTAAATTAAAGAAAAGTTTTCGTTGTGCTTTGGTGGTTGCAATTTTTACAATCTTCCAGTTTCTTAGAACATATTCGTGAATTTCTGCTTTAATCCAGTGAACAGCAAACGAAATAAGCCTAACCCCCACCTCAGGATTAAATCTTCTCACTGCCTTCATTAATCCTATATTGCCTTCCTGTATTAGGTCTGCTTCAGAAAGACCATAGCCAGAGTATGTCTTAGCGATATAGACTACAAACCTAAGGTGGGCAAGTACCAATTTTCTAGCTGCATCTAGATCATCTCTGTAATAAAGGTCTTCGGCTAACTTTCTTTCCTGCTCTCGGGTAAGGATTCCAATGTTGTGAATAGAATTTATGTAAGATTTAAGATTACCTCCAGGTGATGCAATGTCCATCTCCTGAAGTGAAGTTCCTAGCTTAATTTCTTCTTTTTTTGTTTTTTTAGTCATTTCTTAGCGGAATTCTACATTTTTAACAACAGACTATGCAAATTATGGGAAACCTTAAGAAAAAAGACTCTTCCAGGAGAAGCTCGAATCTCCAACACAATAAAATTCAGGATTCTTCTTTTCTGAATCAAAAACATATTTGAAATCTTTTCCTTTTAGCCCCCTTAATGTTCCACCTGCAGCTTCTAGCACAGCCTGTCCGGCAGCTATGTCCCATTGCGAAGTTGGCCCCATCCTGCAATAAATATCTGCTTCGCCTTCAGCAACTCTGCAAAGCTTTAATGAACTTCCAGCTTCAATTAATTCTATTTCTTTAAAGTTTTTACTCACTCTTTTTAAGAATTGATGATCTTTTTTAGTTTGATGACTTCTACTCACTGTAACTGTAATCAGATCTAGATTTAGACCTCTAGTTTTTATCTGGCTTTGGATACCATTTATTTCCTTATACGCGCCTACACCTGATATGCCTTTAAATAATTCTTCTTTGGCTGGTGCGCTTACCACTCCCAATACAGGAGACCCATTTTCAATTAAAGCTATATTTACCGTGAAGTCACCGTTCCTATTTAAAAACTCCTTTGTCCCATCGAGCGGATCTATAAGCCAAAATGTCTTATCTCCTTTTTTATGCTTCACTTTATCTTCTTCTGATAACACAGGAAACTTCAAGTCTAAGTTATTTAATCCCTCTATTATGAGTCTATGCGAAGAAAGGTCGGCCTCTGTTACCGGGGATCCATCTTCTTTCTTCTCTTGAGTAACTTCTTTTCTAAAGTAAACATCCATAACGCTTTCAGAGGCTTTTAGAGCTATTTCAGCTATCTCTTCTGATAGTTCTAATAATCTTTCTTTGTCCTTAAACATATATCTTTGATTTGTTAGCTGATATTTTTCTTTTACAATAGCCGACAAACCCTTGCTGTAAATGTAATATGAATGATAAAGAAAAATTAATAAAAAACACTGAAATTATAAAGAAAGGCTTAAATCTACTTGGTAGGAATAGAAAAACAGTACTTTCTCATCATAAAGCTTTTGAACTAACTGATGAACTTGAAGCAAAGGTGGAAGAGATGCTTGTTTGCCTAAAAGAAGAAAAAAATGGATCGTGAGGAGAATACTATGAATTACAGTTGTTTTAAGTGTGAAATAAAAGACAAAATTGCCCACATTGAAATGTGTAGGCCAGAAGAATTTAACTCTATGAATAAGGCTTTCTGGTCCGAACTGCCTAACTTAGTTGATTCTATATCGAATGATGCTAACGCTAGAGTAATAGTCCTTTCAGCACAAGGAAAGCACTTCTGTGCAGGAATGGATTTGGCTAATTTTGCTCCTAACCCTAATACACCAAAGGCACATTTAGGAATGAGAAAAGAATCTGCATTCAGAGGAACTTTAGATTTACAGCACACCATCTCGTGTTTAGAAAAGGCCAGAATGCCAGTGATAGCAGCCATTCAGGGAGCCTGTGTAGGGGGTGGTGTAGATTTAGCTACTGCCACGGATATTAGATATTGCACCAAAGATGCCTTTTTCTGTATTCAAGAAATAAATATTGGGCTGGCAGCTGATGTGGGAACCCTACAAAGATTACCTCATTTAATTCCTGAAGGCCTAGTTCGGGAGCTGGCTTTTACAGGCAGGCGGTTTAAAGCTGAGGAAGCTTTTAAATTTGGACTTGTTAATGAAGTTTTTGATAGCCATGAAGAGATGTTAAAAGGCGTTATGGAAGTGGCAAAGGAAATAACAAAAAAAGGCCCTCTTGCAGTAACTTCAACTAAAGAAATCTTGAATTATGGAAGGGATCATTCTATGGAAGATTCTCTTAATTACGTAGCCCTCTGGAACAATGCCATGGGCATAAGTGATGAAATGTCGGAAACATTTAAAGCCCAGTCAGAGAAGAGAGATCCTGACTTTGAAGATCTCCTTCCAAGAAAAAAATATATGGGAGATTAGGTTTAACCTAGCTTCCTAAGAAACACTGGAGAAAACTGACCTGAGTCTTGCTTACTATAGCTATAGCCCTCAAGGTTAAATCCTAAGATTGCTTCTGGTTTGTCTATATGGTTAAGGGCGATGTACCTAGCCATCAAGCCCCTTGCTTTTTTTGCGTAAAAGCTAATTATTTTGTACTTACCATTTTTGTAATCCTTAAACACAGGACTAAAGACTGGAAGTTTTAATTCTGACAATTTAACTGAAGAAAAATATTCGACAGACGCCAAATTTAATATTGATCTGTTCTTGTGGGTTTCAAGTGCCTTTGCTAAGGATACTGCAATTTTTTCTCCCCAAAATTCGTAAAGATCTTTTACTTTGGCGTTCTTAAATTTAGTTCCCATCTCAAGCCTATAGGGCTCCATTAAATCTAAAGGTTTTAAAATTCCATAAAGTCCAGACAGTATTCTTAAATGGTTGTCTAAAAACTTGATTTGTTTTTTATTTAAGCTTCTTGCATCAAGGCCGGTGTAGACATCCCCTTTAAAGGCATAGATAGCTTGTCTGGAAGTTTCCCTTAAATCCTTATCCCCCTTCCAGTTCATATTTCTTTCAAAATTTAAGTCAGCCAACTTCTCACTTAAACCCATCATTGAAGAAAGATCCTCTGGACCTAGGACCTTCAATTCTCGCATTAACTTTCTACTTTCTGACAAGTGTTCAGAGACGGAATAACCCACAGAAGGGACCTTAGTCTCATAATCTAAGGTTTTGGCTGGAGAGACTACTGAGATCATGTAAGCCCCAAGACAAGTTTGGCCATTATATTTCTTTGAATTTCATTCGAACCGGCATATATGCTTGCCTTTCGATAATTAAAATATCTTGGCGCTGAAGTATTTGCAAAATCACTACCTATGGGCGGTTCATTATGGCCTATTCCTGGACCAGAGTTATTGAATGGCAAAGCATAATAATCAACAGCTTCAACAGCTAATTCTGTTATTAACTGTCCTATTTCAGTCCCCCTAGTCTTTAATAAAGATGATTCAGGTCCCACATTCTGCCCTGCGGATAAGCTTCCTAAGATTCTTAACTCTGTTGCTTCCAAGGCATTTATTTGGATTTCAACCTGAGCTACTTTATCTAAAAATGCAGTATCTTCAATTAAAGCTCTATCAGAAGACATTTGGGTTTTAGCCATTTCAACAACCCTGCCTAGAGATGAATAAAGGCTGGCCGAGTATCCGTTTCCTCTTTCAAATTCCAGCAGATACTTCGCGTATGTCCACCCCTTGCCTTCTTCTCCAATTAAATTCTCTTTTGGAACCTTAACATCCTCAAAAAAAACGGTGTTAACTTCTTGATATCCCTCTGGGGCCTTATCTAGGGTCACTATAGGCTGCACATTTATTCCTGGTGAGTGCATGTCGATTAATAAAAATGAAATGCCCATTTGTCTAATCTCTTCATTACTAGTTCTAACTAGACAAAAAATCATGTCAGCAAATTGTGCCATAGTTGTCCAAGTTTTAGAGCCATTTACAAGATAGTGGTCTCCTTTGTCTTCGGCTTTGGTCTTAAGAGACGCCAAGTCGGAACCAGATCCTGGCTCAGAGTAGCCCTGACACCACAATACTTTAGAAGCGAGAATGTCTGGTAAGTATTTTTCTTTTTGCGCATCTGTTCCAAAGGCCATAATCACTGGGGCAACCATTTTTTCTCCAAACGCTATGACTGAAGGGGCATTTACTGCTGCCATTTCCTTGTTAAAAAAATACTTCTGAGTGGCTGTTAATTCAGCTCCGCCATACTCTTTCGGCCAATTAATTCCTGCCCAGCCCCCTTTATATAATAGCTGTTGCCATTCCATATGGTCCTCTCTGGTTAAATGGCCGTTGGGGCTATTTCCATACCTTTTTCTCATGTCTTCCGAATAGTTCTCTTTCAACCACCCTCTAACTTCGCTTTGAAAATCAAGTTCTTCTTGTGTAAATTGCAAGTCCATATAAATTAACCTCCCATTAATTATAAATTAGAAAGAAATCAACGCAATCAGTTAACGTATGAATCAGATCACTCGATCATTAGATTTCTTTTCAGAGATGACAGGGCGCTTCTGTTCTTGGTTCGTTGCCCTCATGGCCTTAATCACTTGCGTGGTGGTTGTAATGAGGTATGGATTAGACCTGGGTTCAGTCTTGCTTCAGGATGTAGTTCTATATTTGCACGGAGCTTTATTTCTCTTAGGCTCTTCTTTTGCCTTAAAACGTAATGCTCACGTTAGAGTCGATATTTTTTATAGAGAGTTTTCAGAAAAAAAGAAAGCCTTTGTAGATCTTGTCGGCCACTGTCTTTTCTTGCAACCAGTTTGTTGGGTGATATTTCTCTTTTCATGGGGTTTTGTGGAACTCTCTTGGAGAATTATGGAAGTCTCGGCTGAGCCCGATGGACTTCCTTTTGTTTATTTGCAAAAGAGCCTCTTGATTGCTTTGTGTTTATTCATGGCTCTTCAGAGCTTTTCTGAAATTTTAAAAAGCATCTTAAAAATAAAAAATGGCTGAGTTCATACCTCTATTGATGTTCGGAATTATTTGCTTAGTACTTTTAGCTGGCTTTCCTGTAGCATTTTCTCTAGCTGGAACTGCGCTTATATTCGCAGGCTTGGGAATACTTTCGGGAACTTTTGATGCTTCTCTTTTGAGAACTATACCTAATAGGATGTTTGGGGATATGACCAACACTAATCTAGTGGCAGTGCCCTTATTCATTTTTATGGGAATACTGTTTGAAAAATCTAATCTTGCAGAAGATTTATTGAGCAATATGGCTGACCTTTTGGGGGGGTTTAGGGGCAGCCTGGCTGTATCTGTAATAATTGTGGGAGCTATGATTGCTGCAAGCACAGGCATAGTGGGGGCAACTGTGATTGCTATGGGTCTAATTTCTCTACCTATAATGCTCCAAAGAAACTACGACCAAAGCTTAGCTACTGGGACTATCTGCGCTACCGGTACTTTGGGCCAGATCATTCCCCCCTCTATTGCATTAGTTCTTTTGGGAGATGTTCTCTCAGCAGCTTACCAACAATCTCAACTTAGTTTAGGTATATTTTCTGCGAGGACAATTTCGGTAGGTGATTTATTTATGGGTGCAATAGTTCCAGGTTTAATCCTGGTTATTGCTTACATTTCATATGTGCTATTCAAAGCCTATGCTCAACCTTCTACTGCACCCGCTCAGGAAGTCAGGACCATTGAAAATAGGGCTAAAATAATTTTAACCACTCTACTTCCACCCCTGGTTTTGATAGTAGCTGTTTTAGGATCCATCTTAATGGGTATTGCGACCCCTACTGAAGCCGCAGGTGTCGGAGCTCTTGGTGCTATGGGACTTGCATTGAGTAAAGGAAGTTTAAATCGAGAGAACTTAACCTCTGCTGTCCAAAGTACTACTGAAATAACATCAATGGTCTTTATGATTCTGTTGGGTTCGTCAATATTTTCTCTTGTCTTTCGTGGATTTGGGGGTGATGACTTAGTTAATAGTATTTTTAATCAAATGCCTGGCGGTGTTTTCGGAGCCATGCTTATTGTCATGATAATTATTTTTCTCTTAGGATTTATATTGGACTTTATTCAAATTACTTTCGTGGTGGTCCCTATTGTCGGTCCAGTTTTAATGGCGATGGGCATAGATCCTCTTTGGCTAGGAATTATGATAGCCATTAATCTACAAACATCTTTTCTCACCCCTCCTTTTGGATTCGCTTTATTTTATTTGAGGGGTGTTGCGCCTGACTCTGTTCCTACTGGAGCCATATATAGAGGTGTGATTCCTTTTATAATAATCCAATTACTAGTCTTGCTAGGCCTCGCTATCTTCCCCTCATTAGTAACTGCTCTGCCAAATGCCATTTATGGACTTTAAATGTCTTTCAAAAGGTAAGCAGCTCTGTCTGCTCTGTAAGACGACCTAACCATAGGCCCCGAAGCTACCTCTTTAAAGCCTATTCCTTTAGCCATATCTTGGTAATATAAAAACTCTTCTGGCGGAACGTATCTTTCAACAGGCAAGTGATTAAGGGTAGGTCTTAAATACTGGCCTAGGGTTAAGATTTCTACGCCGACTGAAAAGGCATCAATTAAAGTAGACTCTATTTCTTTTGTTGTTTCCCCCAGTCCTAGCATTAGGCTGGTTTTAGTTAAAACCTCTGGGCTGATCTTCTTCGCTTCTTTGAGGACATTGAGGGTCCGAAAATAACCGGCCCTAGGATCTCTAACTTTTTTGGTTAGCCTCTCGACTGTCTCTACATTCTGAGCGAAAACATCCAACTTAGAATTGAGCAAAACAGAGATTGATTTCTTTTTCCCCTCAAAATCAGGAACTAGTGCTTCCACCATTACTTCTGGGCAAATATTTTTGATGGCTTTTATTGTGTTGGAATAGTGTTTTGCCCCTCCATCCTTAAGGTCATCTCTGTTGACTGAAGTTAGGACCACATATTTGAGTAACATTTTTTTTATAGATTGAGCTATCTTAAGAGGTTCTTTTTTATCTAACCTACCTCTTGGATTTCCAGTATCTACTGCACAGAATTTACATGCTCTTGTGCAAACATCACCTAGAAGCATGAAAGTAGCGGTTCCGTGGCTCCAACATTCCCCAATATTTGGACACATGGCCTCTTCACAAACTGTCTTTAGGTAATTGTCTTTAACAATCTTTTTAACTTCCTTAAATTTAGGTGTCAACACATAATTGAGCCTGAGCCAGGAGGGCTTTCTTGTTGGAAGAATGTTTTTATTTATATTTGGTTTAATTCCATTTCTTATGGCTATAGTGCCATTTTCTTTAATGGTCTTAGAAGGAATAATCTGATTCATGTGTCCATACCTCCTTCAAATCTTGCTTTTACTGTTTTTTCAAAGTCCTTAAAGGCTTTTTCTATTGGAATCTCGGCAAATTCATTAAGGTGTGTCACTTTTAAAGATTGCTTGCCACAGACATTAATAGATTCAAAGGGGCTTAAGTCCATATCAATATTTATACTCAGCCCATGATAAGAGTAGCCTCTTTTAATTTTCAAACCAACTGAACATATTTTCTTGTCTCTAATGTAAACCCCAGGATTTCCTTGTTGTCTTTTAGAAGAAACCCCATAGTCTTTTAAAAAGTCCATTACTGAAGCTTCCAGCTCATTAACAAACCTTTTTGGGCCCCAGCCCTTGCGACGCAGGTTAATTAAAAAATAGGCTACTATCTGACCAGGGCCATGATAAGTGACCTCTCCTCCTCTATCTGATCTTATAACGGGTATATCATTCTTAATGAGCAAGTTCTTTTTTGAAGCCCCAAACCCCAAGGTATAAACTGGAAAATGTTCAAGCAACCAGAGCTCGTCTGGATCTCCCTGGCCTTTTGAAAGAATAACATTCTGCATCGAGGCCCAGGTCTTATGATAGTCCTGCAAGCCTAGCTTTCTTAATTTAAGATCCAATTTCTTTTTATTGCTCCTGTCTGACTTTTTTATTCCTCTAAATCTCTCATTTCAATAAAGGCTTTTTCAGAAATCTCGTGATATTGGATCACGTCTTGCTTAAAAGCTAGGTAGGAGTTATAAATTTTTGTGGCCATTTCATCATCTTTTATGAACTCTTCCATTACCTCTTCAGAAATTCTTCTTAACTCAATTAAAACATCGTCAGGTAGCTTTCTTAGTTCTACTCCGTGAACTTCAACCAATTCAGTCAACGCCCTATTGTTA